>BNJV01001382.1_pt1 | contig 24357 bp, 29 predicted proteins | sample 8540591 | NCBI WGS metagenome assembly BNJV01 (sample SAMD00202457, study PRJDB9452) | human saliva metagenome | host: Homo sapiens | reverse complement strand
TTCATGCTATTTGAAGAGCTTTCCAGCACTATCAGCCAGAAATCCCGAACGTAGGCTCCCTTTTTATACAAATACTCCATTTTTTTATAAAAAAATTCATTAATTTGTAATATAAAAAAATAAGAAAACGAATAAATTCTGAATAAAAATAAGATATAAAAAGAAACGCGTGAAGATCTACCTTCACGCGTTTTTTTCATTAATTCTGTGACAACACTCACTGCGCTAAGGGCATAGAGTGGGGCGGTTTCTGCACGGAGAATCCGAGGACCAAGGCCTGCAAGGACTGCTCCTTTAGCTTCAAAACTTTCAATTTCAGCAGGTGAAAGACCACCTTCCGGTCCAAAGATAAAGAGAACCCTGCTCCCTTTTTCAAGACCACTTACAGCTTGTACAAGAGCAGCGCTTTCGCCTTCTTTTGCCGACTCTTCATAGGCCACCACGATGCGGTCAAACTGGTCAAGTTGGGCTAGAAAGTCTGCCTTTTTCTCAAAAAGGGTAATGCTTGGAACAAGATTCCGCTTGCTTTGCTCTGCTGCTCCAAGGGCAATTTTTTCTAGTTTTTCAACCTTTTTACCCAATTTCTTGCCATCCCACTTGGCAACTGACCAATCGGCAGGAAAGGCCCAAATTTGCCTAGCACCGAGCTCTGTTACTTTTTGAGTGATAAATTCCAGTTTGTCTCCCTTGGGAAAGCCTGATGCGATGGTCACTTGGACTGGCAATTCCACATTGTCATCAAGTTCTTCAACCAATTCAAACTGACGCGCCTCTACATCTACCACGCGCGCCAAACGCTTGATCCCATCATCAAAGACTAGGGTCACCTGGTCATCTTCTTTCAAGCGCATGACCTGAAACATGTGCTTGCTGGTTTCCTTATCCTCGATAGTGACAGGTGATGTGGCAAGACCTTTTACAAAATACTGTTGCATGCTAGCCTCCAATCACACCAGAGATATCCTTAGTTTTTTTGAAGACACAGGCATTCCATTCCCCTTGGATCATATGAGTTTCAAGGAAAAATCCAGCTGCTTCTGCTGACTCACGAACCATGTCCCACTTGTCCCTGATAATGCCACTCATGATGAGGTAACCTTCGTCCTTGACCAAGCGATAAGCATCATCCGTCAGATGAATGAGGATATCCGCCAAGATATTGGCCACGATGACATCTGCTTCAATCTCCACACCTTTGAGCAAATCACCTGGGGCTACATGGATATTTTCCATGCCAGGGTTGAGTTCAATATTCTCTTGAGCAACTCGAACCGCCACATCATCCAAGTCATAGGCGAAAATCTCCTTGGCACCTAGGAGTGAGCTTGCAATAGAAAGAACCCCTGAACCAGTCCCTACATCTAGCACTGTTTCACCACCACGAAGAACCTGCTCCAAGGCAAAGAGGCTCATCTTGGTTGTTGGGTGTGTCCCTGTCCCAAAGGCCATACCAGGATCCAGCTTGATAATCTTTTCTCCCGCAGTCGCCTCATAGTCCGTCCATGATGGCACAATGGTCAAATCATGAGTGATACGAGCAGGTTCATAGTATTTCTTCCAGTTGTCCGCCCAATCTTCCTCAGCCAAGGCAGTCGTTCCCATCTTAACATCTCCTAGATCCATAAAGTCTGTCAATTCTGCTAAACGAGCCTGCAAATCCGCTTCAACCGTTGCTACATCAACCGTTTCAGGATAGTAGGCTGTGACCACGATTTCTTCTTGTTGCTCCACCTCTGGGAAAATCTCACCGAAGCGATCGACATTTCCCACATAGTCCATGCTATCTTCAATTGCTACCCCTTGGGCACCTAACTCAATCAAGAGATTGGAAACTAATTCCTCTCCCTCACGCTTAACTGTAACTTTTAACTCTTGCCATGTTTCCATTTTATTAATACTCCTCGTCATATTCTAATCCAAGTTCCTGAAATATGTAGAAACGTAATACCTCTTGACACAATGTACGAAGGTCATACATTTCATTGAAGTCTGTCACTAGATTTTTTTATATTTTGATTTCTCATCTCCATGAATATAGTAGTTACGACTGTCATACAACTTTTTGAACAATACTAGAAATGGAGGCCTCAGTAAGTTTATTCTTCCCTATTTTTTTCCTGGGACATTAGTAAATAAATCCAGTAATTTCTTTCTCAAGTCATTATCCTGTCTCTGATATTTTTAACCTATGTCTTTTCGCAAAATAAACCGTAAACTCATCGTTTACATAATCTGCAACATAGCGAAGATTAGGCGGGTTTTCCTCACCGCTTAATATCCAAGGATGGAAGCAAAAGGTTTTCTCCCACCTCTTCTGAGTATAACCGAGATTCTTGGCATACTGAGGGATAGGTTGTTGCATCTCACTTTCCAAATGGGACTGAATGGCATTGTCAAAACTATTCAAACTAGCTAATAGTTGCTGAAACTGCTCTTCTTCCTCCGTATTAAAACCAACTAGAAATTCAAATTCCGCAAAGTCTTCAGGAAATTCAAGTTCTGTGACTGTACCATCTTCTGCATAGCGCCCCTCCTCATCGACAAGTCGACGAGTTCCAGACTTCAATATTCGCTCGAAATCAAGATCCGCAAAGCGATTTCGAGGAAGGATCGACTCACGCTCTTGAGATTTTTGGGATTTTTTACTAAATAACCGCTTAAATATCTGAAGCATCGTACAGCTCTCTTTCCTTTTCTCAGTTCACCTGGGTCTCTTCTTCCTGTATGGCTTGTTCCAACTCATCTAACCACTGCTGGTAATAGGCTTTCTCATCCCGCAACATGCGACTCACATCCATCTTCTGTCTGGCAATCTTGATCGCCTTGTGGGTCTGGGCCAAATCCTTCTTGACGGTAAATTGATACCAAGCTTGGACCGCCTGTATATTGGCCAATTTCATCGACAAAAAAGACTTGACTCGTCGAATGGTCGCGTATTCCTCTGCTTTTTCATGATCTCCTTCCAACAAGGCGATATGCAGTAGGGACAACTGGGCGGCCGTTTGAATCATCGGATTATCTGCCCTCTCCAGTAAAGACTGAAAGTGCTCTTTAGCCGCCTCGCGATTGCCCTCTAGAATCAAGACTTCTCCCTGGAGGGCTAAGACCCCCCTCCACAAAGCCTCCTTGCACCTCCTCAGGAACAGGTCTAACAAAATCTCTTAGATCGTAATCTTCTGGTGCTAGCAGGGTCTGAGCAGAATGGCGGAGTCCGAGATAAGCATAGACCACATTTTCAGGATGGTGAATCAATTCTAAAATTTTAGCTCCATCTGTAATCCCAAGGGGGAGAGCATTGGCCAAAATGAAGGAGAGATTAAGACAAATCCAAGTGCCTGCAAAATACCAACTCTGTGTTAGAACTCCAAAGAGGATGGATACGATAAGCAAAGTCAAATGAACCAATATCCCACCGGAAAGCATCAGGATCATTCGTTGGTCACTTTCATCCTCTTTTAGTCCAATATACTGGGCACCGACATTTTTCAGAACTGCCGTGTGGCTAAGACGAAACTTCCCTGCTTTTTTAGTCAGGAGAAAATTTCCCAAGCCTAAAGCGACGAGCCGATAGCCTGTCAGATAACCACAAAAAGCATGTCCCAGTTCATGGAGAATGAAAATGAGATACATGCTAGAAAAAGTGAAGAGATAGCCTGGTACAAAAACCAGTTGAAAACCTAACTCCGTAAAGGCTATCGTCCCCAAGGAAAAAGCACCCATCAAGAGAAGAAACGATAGACCATAAACAAGATAGATCCCAATTTTTTTCATAAACTCTCCCACTTATTTCTAATATCTCGGATAAGGGTAAAAGGTGCTTTCTTCCAGGCCGACTTTACCTTCTTCAAAGACTTCTTGATTCCAGACGATCTCAAAGCTCTCTGCTTCTTCGTCTGCTAAGAAATCCATGAGGTCATCCAAGGCCAGCTCGGCTGTATCTTTGAGGAAGGTCGCAAAGTAAGCTAGAAACTCCCGAGACAAGCCTTTTTTCGGTTCATAAGGAATCGCCGTTAAATAGGCATCATCTTCCACATGCGACTTTGCTGGATTGTAGAAGATAACAGCTTCTTCAAAGAAGATATCTTCGTCAGACTCTTCCCCCGACTCATCGACCAAGGCAACCCCTCCCGTATTCTGTGCTTCCAAGAGAAAAGCCACTTCTACCGCATGATTTTTCTTATCCCAATTGATCTCAAAGTCAAAGGGAAAGACCTTTTCCATTTCCTCTTCTAAAACATCCAAAAATCCATATTTAGACATCGTGTCCTCTTTCTAATTTCCCACTCTTAGAGCGGAATATGATACAATAGTTACTACAATCTTACCATAAAAACTGCCTCTTTTAAAGGAGACAAAGCTAGAAAGGAGACCCTCATGCCGGACAATCTCGCCCTGCGCATGCGTCCCAAAACCATCGATCAGGTCATCGGACAAGAACACCTGGTCGGACCAGGGAAAATCATCCGCCGCATGGTGGAGGCCAATCGTCTCTCGTCCATGATTCTCTTTGGCCCACCAGGGATTGGCAAGACCAGTATTGCTTCTGCCATCGCGGGTACGACTAAGTATGCCTTTCGGACCTTCAATGCAACCGTCGACAGCAAAAAACGCCTGCAAGAGATCGCAGAGGAAGCCAAGTTTTCAGGTGGCTTAGTCCTGCTTTGGATGAGATCCATCGCCTCGATAAGACCAAACAAGATTTTCTCCTGCCTTTGCTCGAAAGCGGTCTGGTCATCATGATCGGCGCAACGACTGAGAATCCTTTCTTCTCCGTGACGCCTGCCATTCGCAGTCGGGTACAGATTTTTGAGTTGGAACCCTTGACCAATGAGCAGGTCAAAGAGGCTATCCAGTTGGCTCTTAGCGACTCTGAGCGGGGCTTTGACTTTCCTGTAACCCTCGACGAGGATGCCTTGGATTTCATCGCCACTTCGACCAATGGAGACCTGCGTTCTGCCTATAACTCTCTCGATTTAGCCGTCCTCTCTACCAAGGAAGGGGAGGATGGCGTTCGCCACATCAGTCTCGACATCATGGAAAACAGCCTCCAGCGCAGCTACATCACCATGGACAAAGATGGAGACGGCCACTACGACGTCCTCTCTGCTCTTCAAAAATCCATCCGCGGATCCGATGTTGATGCTAGTCTCCACTATGCCGCACGTTTGATTGAAGCCGGTGATCTACCCAGCTTAGCTCGTCGCTTGACGGTCATTGCCTACGAAGATATCGGCCTGGCCAATCCAGATGCGCAGATCCATACGGTGACAGCTCTCCAAGCAGCGGAGCGGATCGGCTTCCCCGAAGCCCGCATCCTCATCGCCAACATCGTCATTGATCTGGCCCTTTCACCCAAGTCCAACTCGGCTTACGTCGCCATGGACAAGGCCTTGGCTGACCTCCGGAAGTCGGGCAACCTTCCCATCCCTCGCCATTTACGGGATGGCCACTATGCCGGAAGCAAGACCTTGGGGAATGCCCAAGATTACAAATACCCCCCCAATTATCCTGGTAATTGGGTCCAACAGGACTACCTACCAGACAAGCTTAAGGGTGTCTCCTATTTCACTCCTAATGAAAATGGCAAATACGAGAGAGCTCTAGGGACGACAAAAGAGAAGATTGATCAACTCAAGAAAAGGTGATATCGGTTCCAAAAAATTGAGATTTTCTCTTGAAATTTTTTTGAAATATGGTATCATATACATATAGAAACGCTGTGGTGTACGACTTCACACTTAAGTGTTGACCGACTATTTTTTGTATTATTAGGGAAACAAAGGACTTCTAACAGCATGCAGGCCGTATCACGCGGAAGCAGCTTCAGTTAGAGCAAGTTGCCCACCTGCTTAATTGCGCGGGTTCAATACAAACCGTGAAGTTTCGGCACCAATACAGCTTTTTTTTGCCTCCTTAGCTCAGTTGGTAGAGCAGTAGACTCTTAATCTATGGGTCGCAGGTTCGAGCCCTGCAGGGGGCATCTAAATTAACAGGAAAAAGCCTTGATTTACAAGGCTTTTTTGCTTGTCTATAACTGATTTGCCCCATTTTTAAATCATTTCATTGAAATTACCTAAAAGCACCTCCCGAAAATCAGCTATATTTCAATATTTTTGATTACTTTCAATATGAAAAATTCTTACAAATTCATGCAATAGGCAGAACAAAACCAGCAACTTTTTTTATGAAGTTGCTGGTTTTGTTTATATAATTTTTATAAAGAAGTAATAAAAGTTAAACCACCTAATATCACTCCCGCTGCATTGGGAATGATGAGAATCCAATCTTTTTAGGTTCTTTTTGTCCAACCATAGATTACCCAAATTAAACAAGAAACTGATGCGAATAGTGGTTGGAATGGTTGAGCTTTTTTTCTCCTTGTAAGTTAGCGATAATTTGTGGAATATATGCAATAAAGACAAGAATCCCAATAAAAAGCTCCAATAGATCCGACAAAGCGATTAATTTTTTTGTTTAGACATATAATACCTCCTGACGTTTTTATTATCTCAGAAAGGAAAAAAATACTGTCAATAATTATGTGTAAAAAAACTCTAGTAGAGTTATGAAGTTTTAATCAAATAAGCTTTCAAGTGTGTCAGAACATTGGCCAAACCCTTTACGGATTCGCTGACTTTGCTTGAAATTATAATACTAGGTAACGGTCCAGAGCCTCCTCGTTAGGAAAAAAAACCTTCTTTTTCGTTTGACGTTTGATTTCTTTGTTAAGAGACTCAATGAGGTTTGTCGAATAAAGGCTGTGCCAAATCTGGTAGGGAAACTGATAAAAAGTTAAAAGATTATCCGGATTCTCCAGACTTTCCATGACTTTCCTATATTTGGTTTCAAATTTCCATGAATACGTTCCATTACGACTAGTCCCAGAATTATAGCCTACTTTTTCATAGGGCTCATACCCTAAAAAGGCTGATAGCTCTGCTTGAAGCAGGCATTCATAGCTGTTTCAAGAGAAGAACGAAAAATATCATCAATATCTTGCTTTTGAGCTAGGAAATTAAGCAATTCTGTGGTAAATCGAGTCATAGGAATAAATCTCTTTCTAGTAATGTGTTGCAACTCTACTATAACGGATTTATTCCTTTTTGTGTTTACACAACTTATTTTACACTACCCTTTCTCTACTATCCATTCAAACAAAAAAATCTCTTTCCACATTCATAGAAAGAGAACTTTTTCTTTAGGAGAAATAACTTAATTTTTAATCGATTCGGGTTAGCTCAGCTGGCACTGTTAAGTAATAGGTTGCTGTCAAGCTGGCTTCACCTTGATTGACAAAAATCTCGATGGAATTTTTATCAATAAATACTTCCAATTCTTTAGCCTCTACATCTACATAGCGGCGGCTCGTATCTTCTTCCTCTTCACCGAGGATTTTCTGAGCCAGATGACTACGGTCGATATAGACTTGCTTGGCAGTGCTATCATAACCAAACTCTACATAATCTGTATCGCTTCCCAAACGATAACGCTGATCACCATCAATTTGAATCTGATGGTCCCCATGCTTGATAGGAGTTTGAAATAACTTCCCATCCTTCAATCGAAGTACACGCGGTAAGGTCATGGCACATGCCCACTTGTGGCCTTGGTCATGGGTTGGAAGGGTACGACCCCATGTCTGCATCCATGCAATCATAATACGACGACCTTGATCATCCTCTAATGATTGTGGTGCATAGAAATCTTGACCATGGTCGATTTCTTCTACTTTTTCTGGAATGAACTGTTTAGCTTCCCAGTCTACTTTACCTGTTACCAAAACAGAAGAATTGATATTGTGGTAAGAATCACCCTCACGTTGATAACGCATTGGTGACATGATAATGCAGTCTTTTCCATCTAACTCGAAGTAGTCTGGACATTCCCACATAAAGCCTTGATGTTCTACTCCTTTTAAAAAGATGGATTCGAACTGCCACTCTACTAGGTTATCGGACCCTAGTAGAACGACACAGCCCACACTATCTTTATGTTTGGCAGCAACTACTGAATAATAGCGTCCCTCTTTTTCAAAGAGTTTTGGATCACGGAAATCAGAGGCAATTAATTCATCTGGCAAGTCTGCTCCTGTCGCAACTGGATTTTGGTCAATCTTTTCAAAGTGAATCCCATCGTCTGAAAATGCCATATTTTGCACTTGACGGACACCAGTTTCTTCCTCAATATGACCAGTATACATGAGCCAGAGACGACCGTCTTTGACAATAGCTGAGCCTGAGAAGCAACCGTTGCGGTCGTAGTCTTGGTCAGGTGCAAGTGCAACCGGCAAGTGATCCCAAGTCACCAAGTCCTTACTTTTAGCATGTCCCCAATGCATTGGCCCCCAAGCACTATCATAAGGATAAAATTGATAGAAGAGATGGTATTCTCCACGAAAATAGACAAATCCATTCGGATCATTGATCCAACCAATCTCAGCTGAAAAGTGGTCCTCAGGTTTATATTGTGTATTGACCAGATGTTTATTTTCTGCTATAAAACGATTGGCTTTTTCTACTGTAAATTTTTTATTTATCATAAGTATATCCTATTTTATTCCCGTTCCGGAACCACCCAGACCTTGAACAATATATTTCTGAGCGATAACATAGACCAAAATTAACGGAATCGTTGAAATAGTTAATACAACCATTACCTGATTGATATAAACTGGTTGAGTTGTATTAATAGTTGTAGTTGTAATTGCAACCTGCATTGAAAATTTAGAAGAATCTGTCAAAACCATCAATGGTCAAATATAATCATTCCAACTTGACATAAATGACAAAACACCAACTGTGGCAACTGCAGATTTAGACATTGGAAGCATAATTCTAAAGAAAATTCTAACGATACTTGCTCCATCCATCTTTGCAGACTCGAGAATTCCTTCCGGAATTGCAATAAAGAAATTCCTAAATAAGTAAATATTGAATACACTCGCCAATCCTGGAATAATAACCGCAAGACGATTATTGACCAAACCTAAGGAATTGATAATGGTAAATTGTGGAATTAACACAGTTTCTACTGGAATAATAAATAAAGCAAGTAACCACTTTAAAAGGTTCTTAGTACCTTTGCATTCTACAAGTTTTAACAAGAATTGTCAAGGTGATACAGGCTGAAAATTTTGAACTCGCACTTTTTACATCCGTTTCCCCTTCCCCAAACACCATCCCCATATTATCCCTCCACTTGTGGTATGATGGTAGAGTATGTTTAGGTGCCAAGCTACTTGAGCACCTCCGTGCTAAAAGGAGAACGAATATGAAAATCGCATGGAATGAAATTAAATACCAACCCAAGAAGTTTATCCTGATTGAACTTCTCATTACCATCCTCATGTTTATGGTGGTGTTTTTGTCCGGTCTGACAAATGGACTGGGCCGTTCGGTATCAGCTCAAATCGATAACTATGGGTCGCTACACTACATCCTTTCGACGGACTCAGAAGGGATTATCCCCCTTCTCAACCATTACGGAGAAAGATTTAGATGAGGTCCAAAAGATAGAGGGAATGGACTATTCGGGCTTGTCCATCCAGCGGGCAACCGTCTCAAAAACAGAGGATTCCAATACTCTGGATATCACCTACTTCGCGACCGATCACAACGAAGAAGAAATCCTCAATCCAATCATGGAAGATACAGACCTCAAGATCTCCGACCTAAAGAAAAACGAGGTCATTTTGGACAGTTCTTTCAAAGAGGATGAAGGGATCCAAGTCGGCGATCACGTGATTGACAAAACTTCTAAGCAAAAACTCAAGGTCGTGGCCTTCGCGAAAAATGCCAAATACGGCTACAGCGAGATTGGTTTTATCAGCTCGGATACCTACACAGGCATGCGGCAAAAGACAGATCCAAGCTATCAATGGCAAGCCCAAACCCTTGTGACTAAGAAAGACATCCCTTCTAGCGATCTAGCCAGCAACTTAATGGTGGCGGATAAGAAGCAAGTGATCGATAAAATCCCTGGCTACAAGGCTCAAAACCTGACGCTACGGATGATTACGTGGGTGCTCTTACTCGCTTCTTCTGCTATCCTTGGGGTCTTCTTCTATATCTTGACCCTGCAGAAGTTGAAACAGTTCGGCGTCTTGAAGGCTATTGGCATGTCCATGAGCCAGATTACCTATGTCCAACTATCCCAGCTCACCATTATCTCCCTCATCGGAGTGTTGCTGGGACTTGGCTTAGCAACCATAATGGCACCATTTTTACCTAATAGCGTCCCTTCCTTTATGACCCTGAAAGACAATCTCACCATCTCGGTTAGCTTTATCCTGACCTCTATTTTGTGTGGTGCCTTGTCCCTTGTCAAAATCAAAAAAGTAGATCCAATCGAAGTCATTGGTGGAAATGGAGAATAAGATGGCCATTATTGCATTAGAAAAATATTAGAAAAATCCTACGCCGATGGTAGCCAGATGCACCATGTCCTCAACCAGCTGAATTTAAGCGTCGAACCCAACGAATTTGTCGCGATCTTGGGCCCTTCAGGATCCGGTAAATCCACTCTTAGCTATCGCTGGTTTACTCTTATCAGCGGACGAGGGGCGGATTTCTATCGCTGGCCAAGACTTGACCGGCCTCAACCAAGGCCAGTGGACGCAAAAACGGCTGGAATTGCTCGGCTTTTATCTTTCAAGATCACCAGCTCCTCTCCTATATGAAAATCGGTGACCAGTTAGAACTGGTGGCCAAATTAAAAGGGGAGAAGGACAAGAAAAAACGCCAAGAGGAGGTCAAAGCCTTGTTGGCAGATCTGGGCATCGAAGCTTGTTACCACCAATATCCGAATCAGATGTCCGGTGGACAAAAAAACAACGTGCAGCCATTGCTCGGGCCTTCATCGGAAAATCCACAGGTCATCTTGGCCGATGAACCAACGGCTAGCCTAGACCCAGATCGAGGGCAAGAAATCGCCCAGTTGATCCAGAAAGAAGTCAAATCCAAAAACAAGAGCGCCATCATGGTGACCCATGACCGCTCCATCCTGACCTATGTGGATACCATTTATGAATTAAAACACGGCCAATTGCTAAAGGTAGAAAAAGGTTGATTAAATACAAGAGAGTGGGACAGAAATCGGTAATTCGTTAGAATTCGATTTCGTCGTCCCACCTCCGCACAGATTGAGTAGGGACTGTAAAAGCTGATGAAATCAGCGTAGTAGAAACCCACTCAACCACTGCGTCTTGCTAAACAATCCAAAAATAATTGAGAGGCTAGGACTTTTGTCCCAGCCTCTTTTTATTCTTGTGGATCTTTGGGCAGTTCCATACGGAAGCGCAAGCCCATAGCCGTTTTATCAAATTGATAGGCCAGTTCTTCATGGTCTAGCAAGTGTTGGACCACGAAGAGTCCCAGACCGCCTTCCTTCTTCTGACGGCTAGCGGTCATTGGCAGTTCGGCGGTCTCTACCATTTCCTGGCTGGTATTTTCAATCGCCAAGTGCGTCCCTTCTTCTTCGAGACGGAGCTGGATCTCTCCACCCGCATCCGAATGCTTGACGGCATTACTGATGACATTTGAGAGGACCAATTTCAGAATCGCTGGGTCCATATAGACTGGTTTAGCTGAGATCTGATTGTCAATCGTGAGCGAGCGGGATTGAGCCAAGACCTTGTACTGGTCGAGGATCTGCTCTAAAACTTGATCCAGCTGGATCCATTCCTTGTCTCCGGCCAATTCTTGGACAGAGGACAGGGACAGGATTTCTAGGACGATCTGGTTCATCTCATCGACAATATCGAGGGAGACCGCCAGGTAGCGGTCCCGGTCCTTGTAGCGGCCAATCTTATCCCGCATATTTTCTAGGATAATCTTCAAGCTGGCCAGAGGAGTCTTGAGCTCATGCGAAGCCCCTCTTAGAAATTCGACTTTCATCTGCTCCAACTTCAGATTTTCCTGTTTCTGCTGCTCTAGATTGTCGATCACCTCTAAAAGATGGTGATAGAGGTCGTTGATCTGTTGCTTGAGAACGCCAATCTCATCCTGCGAATGAATGGGAAGACTGGCTGTCCGATCCAGCCGTTTCATCCGCTTGGTCATCTGCTTGATCTCAAGGATCGGAGCAGAAATCATGCGGGCATAGAGATAGGAGGCAATCAACGACAGAACAAAGGAAGCAAGGAGACTATAGGGAAGAAAGCCCAGACTGATGTCCCGCGCTTCCTTTTGCGAATCGACGGTCGCGAAGAATTGCAAGGTTAAGTCTTTCCCTTCCTTGGTCTGAATCTTTCGCTCTTCAATGACCAGGGAATTGTTCTGGCTATCAGGGTTCAGGAGCAGGTCATCCTTGACCTCTAGGGCATTTTGTTTTTGTTTTCCTTTGATAGACACCTTGATATCATTGGTCTTGGAATAAAGGTCGATGACTGACTCAATGGTCCCTTCTTCCTGGCCCTGGAAACTCTTAGCCAGGGCTTGCGATTTTTTCAAAATCGTCTGGCGCTGGGACTCGATATAGGTCGACGGGAAAATAAAGTAAACCGAAGCATGGAGAAGGATGACTAAGCTACTAAAAAGGGCAAAGGTAATCAGAAAGATTTTTGCAAAGATACTCCGTTTGGTCATGGCCTCTCCAATTTATAGCCGACATTGCGTACCGTAACGATACAGTCCAGCTCTAGTTTTTTTCGTAGTTCCTTGATATAGACATCGATCACCCGGTCAAAAGGAATCTCCTCCGTCTCCTTCCAGACGGCATCGAGGATCTGAGAGCGGGTCCGGGCCTTGCCCTCATGCTGGAGCAAGTATTCCAAGATTTCCAACTCCTTGGCATTCATGGAAATGGCTTGGCCTGCTAGGCTGGCTGTGTAGCTCTCAAAATCCACCCGTGCCTCTCCATAGGTGAAGACCCGTGAAGGCTGAAGCTTTTTAAAAATAGCTTCGATACGGACCTTCAAGAGGGACAAGGAGAAGGGTTTTTCCAGGTAGCCATCTGCCATCTCTCCAAAGGCTGTCAACTTATAGTCCTCGTCATGGAAGGCTGTTAGCATGAGGACAGGGACTGAGCTGGTCTTGCGAATGGTCTTGAGGACTTCCAAGCCATTAAGGATGGGAAGCTGGATATCCAACAAGACTAGATCTGGCGCTTCTCTGTGAAAGAGGTCCAGGGCCTCCTGCCCATCGCCTGCTTCAAAGACCTCATAGCCACATTCCATGAGATAGTCGCTCATCCCTTCTCGAATCAGGACTTCATCTTCTACGATTAGTATCTTCATACACTTTCCTTTTTATCTAAGAAACTTCTACCTCCTATTATACCCTATTTCTATTTTAGGAAACAATCTCTTATTCGACATCCACCAAGAGTTCCTTTGGTTTCTTATGCAAGAGCCATTGAGAAGAAAGGATGGACACCAGAATCAAGAGAAGCCCACCGACCAAAACAATCACCAACAATTGGCTCGGTTGGATGTCCATATGGATATCTGTCAGGGTCTTACTGAAGCTTTCTGCCTCAGCTCCTCCACCAAGGTTGGCTGCAGAGGATTCTTGAGCCATTTGTTTAGCAATGCCACTGGTTACGTTCTTAAGCACCGTATCTCCGACTCCTTTGGCAAGAAGACCTGCGACTCCATAGGAGAGGAGGAAGGCTGGGATGGAAATCATGATTAATTCTGCCACGAATTGCCCCGCAATCTGCACCTTGGAGAGTCCTAGAGCCAGCAAGATACCAACTTCTCTGCGACGGGCATTGAGCCACAAGACGAGGAGAAGGGTGAGAAGCAAGCTAGCAAAGATGAGGCTACCGATAAACAAGTAGTTCGCCACTTGGAACATACTGCTGATCGATTTTTGCAAGGCTGGGTAGTTAGAAGAGCTCTTGACTAGGTCATAGTAATTCCATGGGATATCCAAGGCTTTGATTTTTTCGATTAATTTATCGAGGTCTTGATCCCCTTTGGCAAAGAAGGTCGCATCCTCATAAGTAGCTGTTTGGACAGTATTGCCATAGAGTTTGGCAGCTGTATCCAAGTCAGAAATGAGGGTATCTTCATACAATTCTTGGGCGTAAGTTAGAGGAGCTTGGTTTTTCCCTGAGAACAAGCCTTTAATGGTCACTTCGACGGTTTCATTAGCCCCTTTTTCATTGTCAGCATCGTATAGGTTGGACTTGAGGCGCACCTTATCGCCTACCTTGAGGCCATTCTTTTTCGCCAAATCTTCGTGCATGAGGATTTGGTTTTTGTCTTTATCCGTCAGGTGCTCCCCTTGGACCAGCTTGTAGGCTCCAGAGACAAACTTATCTTCTTTTGAAGAGTCATTGACCCCTGTCACCATCAAGGTATTCTTGAAGTGTTTAGCCCGCTCTGGAGATTGATTTTGCAGGGTTTCTTCAGTCTCAATGATCTCGTGGTCTAGGATATCTGCGATGGCATTGATCCGCTTGATGGAGGAGGTGATCCCCTCTACCTGACTGATTTTTCGATATCCTCTCCTCTGAGATTCCCAGCCCCCCGAGGGGTTCCCGGATTGGTCCGGCGGTTGATCTGCATGGAGAAGCTATTGGTGATGGATCCCAGACTTTCCGATGAAGCTTGTTGGGTTGCACCCTTCATAGAGAGTCCGATCAGGCTCAAGGTCCCCATGAGGAGAATAATGGCAAAGAGCAAGAGAGACTTGGGCCATTTACGTGTGATATAAGCAAAAGCATTTCGCAACATAACATTCCCTCCTTACTTGCTCTTCTCAACGAGGCTACGGCGACTCAATTCCAAGACCACATCGGAGGCCTCTGCCACTTCCTTGCTGTGGGTGACGACGATGACACATTTTTGGCGCTCCTTGGCCAACTTCTTCAAAATGGCAATGATATCACCTGCTGTCTGTTCGTCTAGGTTTCCCGTCGGCTCATCAGCCAAGATGACAGGTGCTTCTGAAACGAGCGCACGCGCAATGGCCACCCGTTGCTGTTGCCCTCCAGACAATTGAAGAACATTGCGTTTGATTTGCGTTTCATCCAATCCCAATTCCAAGAGAATCTCTTTCCCAGCTTGTTTGTTGACCAGGCGGACATTTTCAAGTGGTGTCAAATAATCAATCAGATTGTAATTCTGAAAAACCAAGGAAACATGGTGCTTGCGATGGTAGCTAGACCCTTTGGTCTGAATGTCCTCCCCATCAAAGAGAACCTGCCCCTTCTTGGGATTGTCCAGACCAGCCAAGAGGGAGAGGAGGGTTGATTTCCCAGTTCCCGACTGGCCAATAATACTGTAAAATGTCCCATTTTCGAACTGATAGTTCACATTTGAGAGGATATCTTCACTATAGCTTTGGTAACTATAGGCTACATTCTTGAGTTCTAACATATGTGTCATTTCTCCTTAACTCATTTTTGTTAATATTTCTTTTGGGGTCTTGCGCCAGATCATGCTGGTCGTTACACCGAGCGACAGAAGGATCAAGCACAAGAGGCTAGCATAGGCGATTCCTAAGGAAAGGCCTTGAGGGATTTGGTTGAGCAAGTCTAGGGTCTGCTGTTGACCTGTCTCTCCGACAAATTGCTCTAAGAAACGATGACTGACCATCCGCCCGATGAGAAAGGCTGGGATCACCGCTAGTAAGGATACCAGCACCACCTCCAAGAGGAACTGTCTAAAGATCCGGCCCTTGCTCTTCCCAATGGATAAGAGCACCCCGATTTCATGGATCCGCTCCCGTGTCCAGAGACTGAGTAAGAGCGATAGAGCACCTGCTCCCGTCACCAGAAGTACAATCATCATGATCCGTACCAGGCCTTCTAAGGTCTGAGAGGATTCCTTCATCTGGTCAAAGGCCTTGCGATCTTCGACCACGCGCAGAGACTGCCAATCTAGATCCAAGCTTTTAACTTGCTTCAAGAGGGCATCGATTTTCTCAGGATCTTTGACTCCAAAGGTGACCTGGGTCACTTCTTGCTGACTGAGCCCTAGAAGTTTAGTCGCATCCTCATAAGGGAGGTAGACTTGGTTTTCACTCAGATCAGAGGTCATCCCTGTGAATTTTTCCTGTTTCTTACCTGAAAAAATCCCAACGATTTTAAAGGTTTGCTCTTTGGCAGGAGTCTCTCCCATCTGAAAGCTGGATAAGGTCAAGGAATCTCCGACCTTTAGCTTGTTCTTCTTAGCCAACTCTTCGTGGATCAAGATCTGCCCGCGAGCCTTGTCGGATAAGTGCTTGCCTTGCACCAGTTGGAAACTGCCACTGCGGAAATCCAGGTGTTGATCTGTTTTCTGGGTAAAGACAGCGCCTAGCGCTTGCTTGGCTTCCTGACTAGATCCTCCCGCTCTACCGACTGCTGTCCAGTCACCGCTTCTTTATCAAGAATACGAACGGGACTTTCATATTGAGGAACCATGGCTCCTACCCCAGAAAGCTCTTGCACCTTTTCAGCTTCCTTCAGAGCAAAGGGAGTAGCCCCCTGCTTACTGGTCAGGGCAAAACTGGTCCCAGCCGACTGTTTGATATGGTCCTCCAGCCTTCCACCTACTTGCATCAGTGAAAAACAGAAATACAAGCAAGAGAGGATCAAGAGGAGAATCAGAAAGAGGACCAGATTCCTCGTTCTTTTTCGAGAAATATAGGCGATTGCCTGTTGTAAGAGCATGATCTTACCCTCCATTTCAAGGTCCACTGTGGTACAATGTAGACACTTTCATCATTTGTTGCTTTCATTATAGAGGAGAAATGTGAAATGTTTATGAAATAGAAAAAAAACTCTCCCAGAAAAATCTGGAAGAGCCTTAGCAAGGGGTGGATGAAAAAGTTTAATATGAAAAAGGTCGATAAAAATTAAGAATCAAAAAGTTTTAATTTATTCGATCAAGTTTTTGTCTTTAGACATGTATTGTGGGAAGTATCCCCCCTTGCTCTAATGTAGAACTTTTTCTACTTAATATAGTTTAACGCATCTTTGTTACAAAATAAAGGATTTTGTATTGCAATTTCATTCCAAATATCGAACAGGCAGGTTACTTCAAAATATCAACTATCTATCTACCTGCTTCAAAGGGCACCCTCCCGTGATGTCACTATATGTAAACAAAAAACCACACATCAAATAACTGCTCTGATCCTCCTCGGATTAGTCCTAGTTTCGTCAAGCAAGGAAACCGATCTGTAGAAAAAACAGGCTTCAGCCAAATTAATTTCACAAATTGTTGCAATATATATAAATATGCACTCTCGCCCCCGCAAAGAAGAGATTACGAAAGAAAACAAAGAAGGGCGATAAGTACTGACCCAAAAAAGTTAGAAAAATAATTAATCCAAGGTATTTTACTCCATATTATACAGGACTATGTTCTTTTTATCTTTAGTTTAATACGCTTGTTAGAATAGAAAAATTTTGTCACATTCAAATAGTACTTTTTCATTGATTTAGAAAAAAATCATTTTTAATTTATCAAAAAAAGCCCCTTCCTTTATGGAGGGACTTTCTTGTCTTATACACTGGCTTGGTTTACAAACTTTATTGGAGGGATGAACATAGTGACAAATTAGGAGTCACAAAGATAGGCATCTTCATCGAACTAAGCTCGTTACGGTTAAAGATTTTCTTCCCTCTTCTGTTTTTCTTCGTTCTTCCTCCAGTTGCTCCAATTCTTTTGCGATATTTAGCAGTGATTTCTTCTTTTTTTCATCTTGAAGCCGATGAATACAATTTATCAAATATAAATTAAATTCTTCCACATTAGCATTCATCTGATGAATTATCGGATACAGTTCATTTGAAGATTGATTTCTAGTATAATAAAGTAATTCCTCAATCATCATGTCTGTCTTCCTAAAAGCATCTTGCCTCATAAAATCAAGACTCTCTTCCACCTTTTCGATATTCTTTATATCTTGCTTATATTTTTCTTCCAATCTATCGTTCATCCCCATACTTAACCTCAGATAATAGGACTTTGAAGGTTTTGGCTGAGGAATATCTGTTAAATAATCGACTGCAGCTGTGGCGGCTTTCCCTGAAAATCCGCCCGTCAAACTTTCTTTGAGCTTAGAGCTTGCAAACTCTGACATTTGTAGTTTCTCTTCAGCTAACCAATTAGTTAAAGTAACGGATTCTGTTTTCACTTCCTCTATCATTGAGGAGATTAGCCCATTAATCACCAAAAATTTCATTAGATCTCATTTTTCCAGATATTCACTATATGCCTCTGATTCAATTTCGTTTTAAAATTAACATATTTTCACCTAATTCTCACTAAATTGTATGCTTCCTTGGCGATCCACCTCTTCAATATTCTGAGTTTGCTTTTCGAATACCTGAGGCAAATACTGACAGATTCCCTTTGTGAGAAGTGCTTCAGTTAGAGTTGCACTTTCAATCTCACTATTCCAGAAATGTTCCAAAGTAACGTTAGATAAGAGTATAGCTACTTCACTATCTCGATAAGTATGCTTGAGTATTATAAACGCTTGATTTAAGATTAGTAATCTTGTCTTCAATATTTTTGTTTAGATTCACTAAAGCTTTTGACTGATTTGCTCTTCATATTCAGCACCTTGATTTTCAGCTAGATCAGCAACTGTAACAACTATCTCTTTTTCGAAGAGAGACCAATTGACTGCCACTGAGACTTGGATATCTACTCTGAGCCTCAGAAATTTTATCCAAGGAACGATTTATAGTCAATAAACGTTTGTACCTAGCTTCAGGTACAAATTCTCCATAGACCTTTTTATATTCTTTTACATAGAAATCTTCATTCTTATCCCCCAAAAATGACTGTTGTGCTTTGATTTTTGCAGCTTCACGTACCTGTTTTTCTGTCATCCCTGCAAAAAATTCGCCTTTTTTTGCATACCAATCCAGATCCAACATGTTTCCAATTCTGGGTGGAAACTTTTCATAATATTCGCGAACGTAGTAATCTTCATTTTGAAAGAAAAAAATTGACTGTTGTGCTTTGATTTTTGCAGCTTTATGCACTTGTTCTGGAGTCATTCCTGTTACGAATTCACCCTTTTTAGCATATTTTTCTACATCAAGTTTATTTCCAACAATATAGAAAGCTGCAGGATTATGGTCTTTTGCAGGCGAGTGCAATCCCTGAGTACCTTCCCAAGAAACAATATTGGCGTAAGGGATTCTGCCTCCACTACTGTCCATTATCGTCGTATCTTTTGTATTGGCGTCATAGGTAGTTACATGGCGATTGATATAAGATAGATCACTACTACTGAAATTCCCCTTATCAAGAGCAGCCTGTGCTCCCCAGTCTGTAAAGTTGACAACCATAAAAACATTATGGTCAGCAGCTACCTTGACTACTGGCGTCGCCGACTGGCTAAAACCACTCATAGCAAATATTCTGACTGGCTGATCTAGCTTTTTCCCATCAACTTCCGTTATTTTTTCTACTCTCTGATAAAAAGCTTCAATGTCCTCATGCTGGGCACTCATGCCATCCCCGTAGGTCCCCCCAAACGCATTAGCAGTTGAGGCCCAATGGTCTGCACTGAAAGGATTGGCAAAAACTGGCTGGGTCCCAGCAACTGTCACAATTGTCTGAGAAACGATGGGTTCCCCATTGGCATCTAAGGGAGCTACTGCAATAGCCTGAGTGACCCCCTCTATTCTGTCAATGATTTGAAACTTTTTCCTGTCTCATCGTCTCTGATGATTTCTTCTGACGAATGTGTAGCATAGTATTTTGTATCAATTTGTAAATTTCGAATATCTTGATGTGTTATTACCATTTATCCAAGTCTCTTTCATCAATTCGTTGAATTTCCAAATTATAAACAATCTCAACTTGTGGACTCCCCTGGTCATTCTTTTCTACACCCTTTAGAAGTCCTTCCTTTCCATAGATTGATAGAACTTCATCCATGATGTCATCCTTCTTTAACTTTAATTCTGGAGGCAGATGCTGATACTGATCAACTTGTATATATTCTTTCTCATCATTTAATAAGTGAATAAACTCGGAACCACCGTACGCAAAATCTAATTGAAGTCCAGCAAAAGTTCCATAACGTGGTACTCAATATCTAGAGGTCTGCCATTTTGGAGATAGGCTTTATTGCCATAATTATCATAAATCACAGGTATAACCCGAGAATGAACAAAGCTTTCTCCGTCTCCTCCACTAATAAAAATTGGAGAAAATTCGATTTTACTGATACCGCTGTAATGTTCCTTTAGGTAGGTCGCGATTTGTTCTTCAAAAAGCTGGTATCCATGCCGATAGAGATTGTCCACTTTCATTCCATCCATATAAAACTTTCCTCCTATCACAAGTACAAAAACAAAGCAAAGATAAAAGAATAGATTTTTTGTTCGTTTAGACATACAAACCTCCTTTTCTTTCTATGTTAATTTTACCACAAAAAGAAAAATAAAGAACACAATCTATATATATATATAGATTGAAAATTACTCGTATGTATTTCACTAAATGCCTTAAACTGTTACTTCCATTCATAGAACTCTCTTCCCTGGACTCGTCTAATTTCCAAATTATAAACAATCTCAGCTTGAGGACTGCCTTGGTCATTCTTTTTCTACACCTTTTAAATGTCCCTCACGAGAAAAAGCTTCCATCACCTCATTCGTAATTTCATCCTTATTCAATTTTAACTCATCTGGTAAGTTCTGATAGCTTTCTACACTAATAGACTCTTTCTGATCATTACGCAAATATATTATTTCCGAACCGTCATTGATATTAAAATCTAAATCAATTCCGGCTGTCATTTCATAATCTGCCACACCCATCTTTAAAACGCCATCATTACGCAAATATACCTTATTACCATATGTATCATAAACAACTGGGACTATACGAGCATAGACAAAACCTTCCCCGCTTCCTCCACTTTTAAAAATCGGAGAAAATTCAATCTTACTGATTCCACTGTAATTCTCTTTTAGATAGGTCGCGATTTGTTCCTCATAAAGTTGAAAGCCGTGACGATAGAGATTGTCTACTTTCATTCTATCCATATAAAACTTGCATCCAAGGACGAGTAGAAAAAAACAAAGCAAGGATAAAAAATTTTTGTTCGTTTTGACATTTAAAAACTCTCCTCATTCTATCTCAACTTACTAAATTAATCGGTTACTTCCATTCATACGCCTCCCCCCCCTGGACTCGTCTAATTTCCAAATTATAGAAAATCTCAGCTTCAGGGCTACCTTGGCTATTTTGATCCACTTCTTTTAATAACCCTTTTCTTGAAAAAAAGGACATTATTTCATCTGTTGCTTTATCTTTATACCATTTTAGTTCCTCAGGTAAGTGTTGATAGTCTTCTCATTAATTAGCTCACGAGATTTGTTCAATAGATTGATCATTTCTGAACCATTATTTACATTAAAATCTAGATTAATCCCAGCAGTCAGTATATAATTCGGGACAAGACTGTCAATATCCTTAGCAGCTCGCAGATACACTTTATTACCATGATTATCATAAACTACTGGAATTATGCGACCTTTCAGAAAAAACTTTCTCCGTTTCCTCCACTAATAAAAATAGGAGAAAATTCAATTTTACTAATACCGCTATAATGCTCTTTTAAGTAGGTCGCAATTTGTTCCTCATAAAGTTGAAAACCATGCCGATAAAGATTGTCCACTTTCATTCTATCCATATAAAACTTGCCTCCAAGGACGAGTAGAATAAAACAAAGCAAGGATAGAAAAACTTTTTTTGTTCGTTTTGACATTGCCATTCCTCATCTTTTTATCTTTATTTTACCATAAAGATGGGGTGGAATTCCTAACCATTAAAAAAACACCCCAAAAGTCAGATTTTCTCTATCTCACTTTTGGGATGCCATTCAATTACGCTTTCACTATTGCCTTAATAAGATGATTCGGCAAGGCACAATAGTGCTTGCCGTAAACTACAAAGCCACCTAATAAATTGACCACGGGGTTACGACGTGAAAAGGGAGCGAGACAGAACGAATATTTTAATCATTCGTTCGTTGTCTCGCCCCCGCAAGGCTGATTAGGACTCTTCCGATCTTGGAAAAGCGAAGGGAAGATTTAGGTAACTTGCTTCTCAAGTCCTATCCGCTACCTCAAAGCAGTGCTTTGAGCAATCAGCTACTGCGTCAGAAAGTCCATCCAATGATTGATTGAGGATTGGAGACTTGCTAACCCCTTTAAGATAGTAAGACGTTTAGCCAAACCGCCTGATAGCGGTTGGCGTCAAATGATTAGAGGCAAAGCCTCAATCAAGCACACAGATTACGACAGAAAATAAAGAAGGCCGATAATGCCTTCTTTGTTTTCTTAGTAAGACACTTCGGCAAGGCACCATAGTGCTTGCCGTAGTCTAATGAGGTGCTTCAGCATCCATTAGACTAAGTGTGTTACATCATCCCACCCATCATGCTCGGATCCATAGCTGGCGCTGCTGGAGCTGGTTCTGGTTTGTTGGCTACCACTGCTTCGGTCGTCAAGATCAGACTCGCTACAGAAGCCGCATTTTGAAGGGCTGAACGGCTCACCTTCACTGGGTCGATAATTCCTGCTTCAATCATGTTGACCCATTCACCTGTTGCAGCATTGAAGCCTGTTCCGACTTCTGCATGTTTCAAGCGATCGATAACAATTGACCCTTCATATCCTGCATTGTGGGCGATTTGGCGTACAGGTTCTTCCAAGGCACGAAGCACGATATTGCGTCCTGTTGCTTCATCCCCTTCCAATTCAAGGGTTGCAACTGCAGAAATAACGTTAGCAAGGGCCGTACCACCACCTGCAACAATTCCTTCTTCAACCGCTGCGCGTGTTGCATTGAGGGCGTCTTCGATACGGAGTTTCATTTCTTTCAATTCCGTTTCAGTTGCCGCTCCGACCTTGATGACTGCAACACCACCAGACAATTTGGCCAAACGTTCTTGGAGTTTTTCACGGTCAAATTCTGAAGTTGTGGTTTCGATTTGTGATTTGATCACAGCCACACGGTTAGCGATAGCTTCAGGATTTCCTGCACCTTCTACAATGACTGTGCTATCTTTGTCCACTGTCACCTTACTTGCTTGACCGAGCGCCTCGATGGTCGCATCTTTCAACTCAAGACCAAGATCTTCTGTGATAACAGTACCACCTGTCAAGATCGCGATGTCTTCTAGCATAGCTTTGCGACGGTCTCCAAATCCTGGTGCCTTAACAGCTACGACATTGAAAGTTCCACGAATCTTGTTCAAGACAAGCGTTGGGAGGGCTTCTCCATCCACATCATCCGCAATGATCAAGAGTGGACGGTTGCTTTGAAGGATACTTTCAAGCAATGGCAAGATTTCCTGGATGTTTGATACCTTCTTGTCGGTGATCAAGATATAAGGATTTTCAAGGTCTGCCACCATTTTTTCATTATCAGTGACCATGTATTGAGAGAGGTAACCACGGTCAAACTGCATTCCTTCAACGACTTCTAACTCGGTTTCCATTCCACGAGATTCTTCAATCGTGATCACCCCATCGTTGCCCACTTTTTCCATGGCTTCTGAGATGTATTCACCGACTTTTTCAGAGCGAGAAGAGACAGCTGCAACCTGGGCGATGGCTTCTTTATTAGCAACTGGAATGGCATTGTTTTTCAAGGCTTCAACAGCAGTCGCAACCGCTGCTTCAATCCCACGACGGATACCGATTGGATTCGCACCTGCTGTAACGTTCTTGATCCCCTCACGGACGATAGCTTGGGTCAAGACAGTCGCAGTCGTTGTCCCATCACCAGCGATATCATTAGTTTTAGACGCCACTTCTGATACCAATTTGGCACCCATATTTTCGAAATGGTCTTCCAATTCGATTTCTTTTGCGATGGTCACCCCATCATTGGTGATCAATGGTGACCCAAATGATTTTTCAAGCACCACATTGCGGCCTTTTGGTCCCAAGGTCACCTTAACGGTATCTGCTAGGATATCAACCCCACGGACCATGGCTGCACGAGCATCTGATGAAAATTTAATTTCTTTTGACATAGATCTTTCTCCTTTCTGATTCTTTAGGCTTCAACAATGGCGAGAATACTCGCAGTCCCAACAATCGTGTACTTCTCATCGCCGTCTTTCACTTCAACGCCTGCATGATTTTCCACCAAGACAGTATCACCGACTTTGACGCTTGGTGCTACCAACTCGCCACTGAGGGTCCGAACTCCCTCACCTACAGCGATGACTTCTGCTGTTTTGGTCTCAGATTGACTTGCTTTTGCGATGACAAAGCCACCGACTGTTTGTTCTTTTTCTTCTACTTTCAAGACCACGCGGTCTCCTAATGGTTTTAACATATCGTTCCTCCATTCCTGTATTTTAGCACTCTTTTATATCGAGTGCTAACTCATGTTTCTATTGTATCACTTGGTCAAAAATAGTCAAAGAAAAA
>BNJV01002236.1_pt1 | contig 24417 bp, 29 predicted proteins | sample 8540591 | NCBI WGS metagenome assembly BNJV01 (sample SAMD00202457, study PRJDB9452) | human saliva metagenome | host: Homo sapiens | reverse complement strand
TATTACGTATTGCTGTGGCATGCGGAGCTTTTTAAAGTGGCTGTGTTAGCAAATCTCATCTGCTTTTTCAACTCCTTTTGCAGAGATGATGCCGATTTTTAGAGCAGTTTAATCCACCAGCCTATAAGATTGCAAGTTTTTGAGGTTACGGATTATGACTTTGTAGAATTTATAGTCAAAAAAGGCAGACCTACTATTATCTCAACAGGTATTGCATATGAAGAAGAGATCAATGATGTGGTCCAAATTTGCAAAAACGCTGGTAATAGCGATATCGCACTTTTGAAATGCACATCAAGTTATCCAGCACCATTAAATGGCATGAATTACGAACTATTAAGGATATGAAAGAGAGATTTGGTGTTGAAGTCGGTTTTTCAGACCATACTTTAGGTGTAACAGCTCCAGTCGTGGCAGTTAGTCTTGGAGCTAGAATGATCGAAAAAGCACTTTTATACTTGATAAAAGCGTAAAAAGTGTCGATAGTGCTTTTAGTCTTGATGAGAGCGATTGCTCTTATGACAAAGTGTGTTAGAGAGGCTGAGGAGCTTATAGGAGACATTTCATATGAAGTCGGTGAAAAAGCACTAGCTAATCGCTTTTTTTCACGCTCGCTTTATGCAAGTGCAGATATAAAAAAGGGTGAGATTTTTAGTGATCAAAATATAGAGGGTGCGCCTGTGGCATGGCCTTCACCCTAAGTCTTAAAAAGAGCTGATCGGAAAACCATCAAAAAGAGATATAGTAGTGAGAGGATAACAAAGGAGGATCTGATATGAGTGATGAGAACAAAGTTTATAAACTAGATGACCTTGAGGTGCATAAAAATAAAAACGTATAGATGAGGGCAAAGCGAAAAGTACTTGAAAGCAAGATGACAAATATACAAAATCCTATCTTTCAAAAAAACCTCCAAGCACTCTTTCAACAGGATGAAATTATGGCTGCTAAACTTTGGGGCATGGAGACAGCAAAGGACTTTGATATCTTTGTTGGTAAAGATCCGGTAGATATACCCGTGATAAATAATAAAACCTCAAAATATGTCTATGAAAGCCCAGTAAATGACACGCTTGTCTCTTGAGAATTTAGAAAAAGAGTATAAAAGATATCCGATGATGTTTTTATGGTCTTGGAAATGGCATCTTATATAAAAGCCCTTTTATGAAAACTCACAAAAGATAGTAGTTATCGAGCCAGAGATAGATATCATCTATGCCACGCTTAACGTTGTTGATCTAAGCAGTGAGCTACTTAGCCATAGGCTTGTCTTGTTTTATTCAGAGGTGCAAGCTATACGCAGTTTTATTTTCTAATAACTGTTCCAGATTACATCTTATGCAAAGACTTACGATCTTCATATTCACTCACCATTTTACGAAAGTTATAGTGAAGATATCTTAAGGATAAACTCAGACTTTGCAAGGCCATCTCTCAAATGGTCGTGGCTCATGGCAATAGTATTGACGATATGCTTATAGGCATCAAGCATCATACAAAAATATTCCGATCATGCTTGAAAACTATTGCTATACGCAGCTTGTTTTAAAGCGTTATGAGCTAAATAAAACAGCTATTATTGTAGCAACGGGCCAAGCTTAGATAAGCAGCTTGATACACTTAGACTTTGTGCCTTATGCTACTATCATAGCCCTTGATGCTTCGTATCCTATACTACATGGCATCGTGCCTGATTATGTGACATCCATCGAAAGAGTTGAGGCGACATCAACATTTTTAGTGTCTCGCGATAAAGAATTTGATAAAGATATCTACTTTGTCGTAGCCTCTTTAACGCATCCTCAAACTATATATATCTTGCCAAGGCGTCTTGTTCTTACTATGAGACCGCAGCAAAGCCGAAATCGCTTTTTAATATGATAGGCTACTGTAGGGATCGGTCACTCAACAGCCAATCAAGCATTTCAGCTAGCTTATGCATTAGGGCACAAAATATAGTTCTGATCGGACAAGACTTAGCCTTTGCACCAGATGGTAAGAGTCATGCTAGGACATGCCTTTGCTCAGGCTGATGAGTACTTATATGTAAAAGGCTTACGGAGGAGAGGGCGAAGTTAGGACTATCTTATATCTGGGATAAATTTAAAAACCAGTATGAAAAAGATATAGAACAGTCTTCTAAAGAGGGATATGTCACTATAACTGCACTGAGGGTGGAGCTAGGATAGAAGGAGCATCGAAAAACCATTTTTAGAGACTATGAATGAGCTTTGTAAGGATAAAATACCTACAAAAAGAGCCAAATATCTCTAAAAATTTCAGAAAAGCAAAAAGCAAGGATCTATTAAAAAGCATATACTTATATAGCCAAAAAGTTAAAACGCAAAAAGAGGCTAAGAAAAAGATAGAAGAGGTATTTTTAGAGCTAGTGCCAAAGATAGATGAGCTAATAGCAAAAAGAGGCAGGTGAAGATTAGGAAAAGATATTTTCTAAACTTGTTAAAATAACTTCTAAAACTAGATAAGCTAAAAACATATATGAGTTCTAAAAAAACATAAAATGTTTTTAGACAACATTCTTCAGACTTTCTATATATTTTCAAGAGCTTGAGCTTGCTAAATTTCAGTAGCTCCTAGCGATACTAAGATTCAAAAAGTAAATAAATTACTTGAGTGGGTCGAGATACTGAAAGTACTGGATGTTCTCTGCAGCTGGAGGCATAAATGCTGATATAGAGGTAACTAAAAAGGCTACTAAAAGCGCTTATAGCCGAGCTTAGAAATCTTATAACCAAAAATGAGATAGAAATGCGAAGGAGAATTTCTACACTCAGCATATAAACTAACTTTGCAAGTGAGTTTTCACTTGCATCTTTCTATTTAACTCACTAATTTTTTATACCTTATGGTCTCTAAAAGTAAAAATGCAAACCCTTTTAAACCAAACTAGCTAAAAAGCTACAACTATAAACTGATTAATGTTTTGGTATTTTAGTAGATATTAAAACCCCAAAGACTAGCTTTGGGGCTGGGGGTTTTGCGTATTGTAAAATGCAGTTTAACACGTTCGAGACTTTACTACTGCAACAAAGCTTCTAGTTAGAAGCTACCATCATGGTAACTTATCATTACTATTACAAAACTTAGTTTAGCTCTACTATTGTGAAGTTTCATTACGTTTTGTTGTACGCTGTTTGCTTGACCTACATAGCATAAGCACCTGATTGAGCTAGGATGTTATGTTTTGAGAAGTTAGCAGACTCGCTAGCAAAGTCAACATCTCTGATCGTAGATTCTGCTGATTTTACGTTAACTTGAGTTACAGTTGTGTTATTAACTGTAGCTGAGTTGGTTTTGAACCGAACCAAGGTCTGAAACGAACTTGATCAAGTGTTTTTGAGCAGACTCAGCAACACTCATAACAGCCATCGCACCACGAAGTGTCATAACACCTGCAGATTGATTTGATGTCATAGCAGCTTTGCTCATTCTTTGGAAGCCCATAGCAGCAGCTATATTTTTATCTATTTGGCCTCTAACATCCCTTAGTGAAACAGATGCTTGAGCACCACCAGCGCCAGTACCATCATCACTAAATGCTTGAGAGAAGCCGTTTGCTGCAGCACCACCTTCGACTTTGATGTCACGACCATCAAGACGAACTAGGTTTAGTCTTCCTATAAAGCCTGATTTATCTTTAGCACCGATAACTTTATCTATGTCAGTACCTTGGAAACTCATCGCACGTCCATCACGGCTTGTTAGAACCATTCTACCTTCAGGGTTTACTGAAGCCTCAACGCCAGTTTGATCCTTAACAGCATTGATTGCATTTACTAGTGCGCCGTTACTATCGTTTTCTTACATCAAGGTCGCCGATTTTAACGCCATTGATAACAAAGCTTTTGATAGATGCACTAACAATTGCAACAGACATAATTTCTGTTACGTCAAATGTGGCTCTACACGCAGTTTTATCTGCAACTTTGTTGATATTCTCAGCTATAGCGCCGACACCTTTGCCAAGGCGAGTTGAGATAGTAGCAGCCGATCTCAACATCATTTACACCATCGACGTTTTAAATGTCAATGTGACTTTTTCCATCTTATCTAGAAGTTTTGAACTCTCAAAACGTGTAAGACCGATCTTGTCAGATGTAGTCGCACCAATACTTGCTTTAACAGTTTGGTTTGAATAAGCAATCTATTTGGAACTCTTTATTAGGAGAATGTCTCCGTTTAGTAGTTGCTGACCGTTAAATGAAGTAGTGTTACTGATATTGTCAAGCTCCTCCATTAGACGAACGATATCAGCTTGCAATGCTTGGCGTGATTGAGTTGTTTGGCTGTCTTGAGCTGATTGAGTAGCTTAGTCTTGATAGTCATCAGAGTACTTAGCCGCTCGTCCATAGCTTTGTCGGCAACTGAATGATACCAATAGCATCATTACCATTTGCAATAGCTTGACCTAGAGCTGAAGCTTGGGTTTTAAGCTGCCTGCTGATAGATAGACCCGAGCGTCATCTGCAGCTGTTTGAATTCAAGACCAGAACTAAGTTTGTTAAGTGACTTAGATAGGTTCAACGTTGCTGCTAACTGCGTTAGCGTGTGTGTTAGAGTGCGCTTTACGTTTGTGCTTAATACGAAAACTCATTGTAAAATCCTTTTTATGTTTTTAAGTTACGACTTTCATGTCGCACTGAAAAACTATATCGATCGGTTTTTAGTTTAGTAGCTATGTATAAAAAGTACTTATAAAAACAAAAATTGCGCTCTCACCTGTATTTTTTCACACGTTACACTCTAAAATTATTTCTACAATTACGCCAAAAATTCAAAGGCTATATATAAAATGAAAAGCTTAATCATCGTGGAATCTCCCTGCAAAAGCAAAGACTATCAAGACCTTTCTTCAGACAAAAGCTACAACGTCATCGCCTCAAAAGGCCACATCAGAGACCTGCCAAAAACGAGCTTTGGCATCAAGATAGAGGATGATAACTGCACCCAGAGTATCGCATCAGCAGCGATCACTCCGCCATCGTAAAAAGAGATAAAAGAGCTTGCTAAAGGGTGCAGATGAATGTACCTCGCGACCGATGAGGATAGAGAGGGTGAGGCGATCGCGTTTCACATCGCAAATGCCATCGGCAAAGAGCCAACCAGCCTACCTCGCATCAGTCTTTCACGAGATCACCAAAAGCGCCGTCACAAAAACGCTCTAAAAAGCCCAAGACACGTCGATATGAACAGCGTCAATGCTCAGCAAACAAGGCGCTTGCTTGACCGCATCGTTGGCTACAAGCTAAGCCCACTTTTAAATGAAGATACAAAAAGGCTTAAGCGCTGGACGTGCAAAGTGCAGCCTAAAGATAATAGTCGATCGCGAGCGTGAGATACAAGCAGTTTAAGCCAGTTGAATACTACACTATCGACACCGTTTTTAAAAAGATCTAGACGCCGAGCTAGTTAAACGTTTGAAAAGCCAAAAGATCGAAAAAGCTAACCATCCAAAACCCAGACCGCGCAAAATACATCATTGAAAAATTACAAAATGAGAAATGGCGTCCGTGAGATCGAGAGCAAGGATGAAAAGATCCAGCCAAGTCCGCCATTTATGACCTCAACCCTTCAGCAAAGTGCGAGCAACCGCCTTGGCTTTAGCCCTAAAGACGATGATGATCGCGCAAAGCCTCATGAGGGCGTGCAAACAAACGAGGGGCTTCATGGGTGCGATCACTTACATGAGAACGGACAGCTTAGAGTGAAAGCAAAGAGGCCGTCGCAGCCGCTGAGAGCATATCCTCCAAAACTACGGCAAAGAGTCTGCCAGCCAAAGCGATAAGCACACGACAAGCTCAAAAGGTGCGCAAGAAGCCCGCGAAGCGATCCGCCCTACAAATGAAACTTCACACCGCAAATCGCCGCTAAATAGAAAAAGATGCGCTCAAACTCTACACGCTCATCTACAATAGATTTTTAGCCTGCCAAATGAGCGCATGTGTGAGTCAAACGCAAAAACGTCTATGTCGCAAGCGAAAAAGGCGAGTTTAAGATAAGTGGCGAAAGGTGCTGTTGACGGCTTTACAAGGTTTATGGCGAGCTTGATAAGGATGAAATATGCCACTTAAAAAGGGCGATGAGATGAGTTTGCAAAGCATAAAAAGCACGCAAAAACTTCACCGAGCCGCCAGCTAGGTACTCTGAAGCTGGCCTTGTTAAAAAGCTAGAAAAGCCTTGGCATCGGCCGCCCAAGCACCTACGCACCGACCATCTCGCTACTAACATCAAGAGACTACGTGAGGATCGAGAAAAAGCAGCTCATACCAAACGAGGATCGCATTTTAGCATGATGAGGCGTTTTGGAGGAGCACTTTAGCAACATCGTCGATGGCAGTTTACCTCACATCTTGAAGAAAAGCTCGATGAGATCGCGCCTGACAAGGCTGACTGGCAAAAGGTGCTAAGCGACTTTTACTATCCATTTATGGAGAAAATCAGCGCTGGCAAAACTGGCATAAAAAGCTCAAAAACAGCCACCCGATCGGCGAGAAGTGCCCAGAGTGCGGAAGCGAGCTGGTGCTTAGAAAGGGCAGATATGCGGGAGTTTATCGCTTGCTCATTTCTCCCAAAATGCAAATACTCAAGAAACGTCGCAAAAGATAATGAAAAGAGCGCAGAAACTGGCACTGCAACGGCAGCTAAGCCAAAACGCGAGCTTAAAAAGCTTGACGTGCCATGTCCAAAAATGTGGCGGCGAGATCGTCGAGAGATTTAGCAGGCGTGGTACTCTATGGATGTCGCCAACTATCCAAAATGCGACTTCATCTCAAACTACGAGCCAGTCGCGCAAAAATGCGATGAGTGCGGCGGCGATATGATCAAAAAGAGCTAAAAAGGCACTTTTATAGAGTGCACAAAGTGCAAGAAAAAGACACTTATCTCTGAAAAATTAAATTTTCTAGCCGATTTTAGCCCTGAGCCTCAAATTGGCTTATAATTGGACCTTTAAATGCCTGACATCATCACCCAAGTTAGCCAGTATAAAGGGCAAAAGAGCCTTGTGATAAACTGCACGCAGCTGGGGGATAGCTTCACGCCGCAGTATAAAACCGCCAAGCAAAAAGAGCGGTGCTTGATGAGTGGTGCGACTTTTTAAGAAGCGAGCAAGAGGCATTTGATGAGCTTAGCTTTTTGCGCAAAATGCCTCAAGAGCTCTTTGACGCAGCGTGCTGCCAAAAAATTTAAAAGAGCCTTCACATCAAATGGGGCTCATGTAGAGTGTCTTGACGCGCTGGCAAATCTTTCTAGTCTAAAGAGCCTTTTTATTGGCTCAGGGAGCTAGTGTAAAAAGCATCGCACCGATCGCGACACTTACTGGGCTTGAAAGCCTTGCGGTGGAGAATTTTCAAAAGATAAGTGACTACTCTGCGTTTTCACGTTGCAGTGTAAAGAGCTTTAGAGATCAGTGGTGACGGACTTTCGCCTCGACTTTATCCACATAGAAAGCTCAGAGTTCTTACGCCAGATGCCGGACTAACCAGCCTTGTGATCTTGGTGGCTAGGGCTAAAAAGCAGGACTACTCGCCTATTTTATCTCTAAAATCTCTCACTCACCCAGCCTGCCGCCACAGCACGCACTTTTTGGACTTTTTGACGAGCTTAGTGCTTTGCCAGATTAAAAACAGGGCTTTTAAAAGAGAGCAGAAATGTATAAGAAAAAGTGATGCTGTAAATTTAAATTTTTTCTACATAGTTTTATTTTTTAATGAGCAAATTTTTAAATTTTCATTCACTGCAAGAGTTGGCTACTGATTTTAGGTCTCGCAAAGCTTGCCACTAAAAATCAGAGCCGAAATTACTCGCTCATGAAAATTTTAGAGTGTGCAAGTTTGTCTGGCATAAATGACGCATGCGGCGCAAAAACGCTATCGCATGCACTTCTAACGTCGTCGGGTTAGGGGATTGTTAAGGGGGAGCGACTTCGTATTCAAGCGCTCTTCCCCTTAACAAAGCGAATAAACATTTAAATTTTACCTATTTTTCAGTAATCCAAGCCACTCTCACTTAAATGTAAACCTACCAAAGCTATAATGCTCCCCAAAAAGGATAAAAAAATGAAAACAATTATGCTTTGTGCGATATGCTCTGTCACGCAGGGAAACTGCGCTGAGGACTGCGCTTATTGCACGCAAAGTGCCAAAGTTGGCGCTGATATCACGGAATTTAAAGAAAAAAGCGTGCAGCAGGTGGTGGACGAGGCCAAAATGGCATATAAAAACCACGCTCTTGGCTTTTGTTTAGTCACAAGTGGCGCTAGGCTAAATGACAAAAAGACCGACTACATCGCTTCTTTAGCAAGAGCTGTGCATAAAGAAGTGCCATTGATGCTCATCGCATGTAATGGCATGGCGACTTACGAGCAGCTTTGTGAGCTCAAAAATGCTGGCGTTTTTAGCTACAACCACAACCTAGAAACAAGCCGCGAATATTTCCCCAAAATCTGCACAACGCACTCTTGGGACGAGAGATATCAGACAAATTTAGACGCAAAAAGGGCTGGGCTCATGCTTTGCACTGGCGGCATTTACGGCGTTGGCGAGAGCGAGGCCGACAGGGTGAGCTTTAGAGCTAGCTTAAAAGAGCTTGAGCCATTTTCGTCGCCTATAAATTTTTTCATAAAAGTGACGCACTAAGGCTTGATCAGCCACCTCTTAGCGCAGATGAAGCCCTAAAAATCGTGCGTGAGACCAAAAAGCGCGCTACCAGAAACTAGGGTCATGATAGCTGGCGGTAGGGGAGAAGATATTGGGCGAGAGGCAGTATGAGATCTTTGAAAATGGCGCAGATGCGATCGTGATAGGCGACTACCTCACCGCAAAGGGCGAGAAGGCGAGCAAGGACATCGAGGAGCTTACAAAGCGCGGTTTTAGCTTTGCAAGTATCTGCCACTAATGCTTGTAATTTGACTTTTTGCGGGGCTTGGAGGCTTTATCGGAGCTGGATGCAGGTTTTTAGCCGGCGAGCTGCTAAAGTAGCCACTTTCCCGCTAACCACACTTGGCGTAAATGTGCTTGGCAGCTTCATTATCGGCATTTTATTTTGCTTAACCGTAAGCCAAAGCGTGAGGGTTTTTCTTAGTCGTTGGCATACTTGGCGGCTTTACCACGTTTTCAAGCTTTAGCCTTGATAGCGTTAAATTTTTTACTAGAAGGCGAACTCGTAAAAGGCTTTTTAAATATAATTTTAAACCTTAGCCTTTGCCTGCTCGCAACTATCTTGGTATTTTTGCTTGGTAAGAATTCCCAGAGGTTTTAAGGTGTGTAATAAAAATAGCTTTATTTATGCCATTTTGTAAATTATAACTCATTCACTCTGCAAGAATTGATCTGCTAAATACTGGCTTCGCTATAGCTTAGTCAGCTCACCTGATCTTTAGGGCAAATTACAAACTTTACTCACTAGCCTTAGCAGACTACTAACTGTAGGCTGCCCACGTTTTGAACACCATCGAGCCGTGATATGCTCGCTCATAGATCTAAAGTTTGTTATAAACTCCTTTGGCATAAAACACATGTGGCACGATAGTGCTTATCGCATGCACTTTGAGCGTGTTAAGGGATTGGGGATATAAAAGGGGATAAGGGGACGGCTTTGCTTCAAGCTCGCAACTGCAAAGCAGACCGTAATTCAAGTCCCCTTGTCTCCCTTAAATAAAAAGATTACCGAAATTTAATCAAAGCTATCTTTGCATTCTTTAAAACTTTCATTCACCCCTAAGAATTGGCTACTGAATTGGCTTCGCTTAACGCTTAGCTCAAATTAGAGCCGAAATTACTCGTTCATGAGATTTAGGAATTTACTTGACGCTCACCGATATACAAACGCATGCAGTGCTAGCGCCGCCACATACACTCTCTACCTAGCTTCTATCTTTGGCATCTGCAGCATGTACATTCTAGCTTCGCTTAAAGCACTGGTTTGAGCGCATCTGCTGATGTTTGTGGGTCGTAAATCTTCTCATACGAAAGCATCAAGACTCCATCTTTTTAAGCAAAAAGTGGATTATTTCTATATTTTTGCTCTTTAGTTTCATCTTTTATAAGAGCTAAAATTTGATAATTTTTCTTCGCTATAAAGCACATTTTTATCTTGCTTAAGAGCCTTTTTAGCTCCTCTAGCTCGCTTTTTTTGTCTTGACATCTTTGTTAAACTTTACCTTAAAACGAGGCAAAGTGCTCGTCCATATTTTCATTTTTAAAAAGTAAAAGCTCTCATTTTTAACCACTTGCTTTCTTTATAAAATGTGCTCCCATCAAACCTAAAAACTCTCAACCAAGCTTAGCTCATCTGCCAAAGAAAAGACGCCATATCAAAACAAAAAGGCTAATTTACGCATGTACTCACTCCAAATTTTCTAAAAATAGCCGCCATTTTGCCCAGATATCGCTTAGCTTAATCAAAAATAACAAAGCTTTTTATACAATCAGGCATTTTTTTATTTTTAAGGATCTTTTTGCAGTTACACCAAGCAAGCGAGCTTTAGCATCCTTGTCGTTTTGGCATTTATCGTCTTTGCTTCGCCTTATATTTCTAAAGATTTACGCATCCCAGTCGCACCTGCTGAGATACTACTTGGCGCGGTTGCTGGCTACATCGGAGTTGTCGGCGAAAACGAGATGTTTAAGCTCATTAGCGAAGTTGGCTTTTTCTTTTTGATGTTTCTAGCTGGTATGGAGATCGACCTTAGGATGCTCATAAACATCGACCGTGAAATTTCTGCGCCTTGGGCTCATCTACCTAGCGCTCATCTACGCTCTAGCCACAGCCTTTGACGCTGGGACTTGAGCTAAGCCTACTTTACATCATCATCATCCCGATAATGGCCGTTGGCATGATATTTACGCTATTTAAGGAGTATGGCGAAGCAACAAGAGTGGCTAGGCTAAGCATGCTAATAGCAACTATCGGCGAGCTTTTTAAGCATCACATTTCTAACTTTACCGCTGCTTACTTGCAGTTTGGAGCGAGCATAAACGTATGGCTAACGATTGGCTATTTGATCCTATTTTTGGCTATCAGCGTGCTTAGCTTAAAATCTTTGGACGTGCTTTTTGGTGGTATCCGGGGCTTAAAGTGGTGCTCATGCCACACTACGACAAGGACGAGAAGGACATCAGGCTTTGCATCGCGGTATTTTTCACGATGATAGCCTTGATGCTCTATCTAGTAGAAGTCGCCTTTGGTGCGTTTATCGCAGGTATGTTTATCACGACATTTTTCGATCACAAAAAGGACTCTGCCGCACAAGCTTTCAAGCTTTGGATTTGGCTTTTTGGTGCCGATATTTTTCATCCACATAGGCTCGACTTTCAAGCTTTCAAGCCCTAGGATCTAGCGAAGTGATAAAGGATGCTATTTTTATATTTTTAGCGATGCTTGGCACGAGAGTTGTATCTAGTTTGCTCTTTTTGGGCAAGCTTGACTTTTTAGAGGGATATTTTTATTTTCAGTTTCGCAGTCTATGCCGCTCACTCTTTTGATCGCAGTTGCTACTATCGCACACAAATCAGGCGAGATAAGTGACTATTCTTACTCATCTTTCATCCTAGCGAGCCTCGCACAAGCTATAATAGGAGCTATAATCATCAAAGTAATTTTAATGCAATCAAAAAGCAAGGGAGTAAAAATGTCATCAAATACAGCCACACTAATCGACAACCGAACTGGCAAGAGCTATGAATTTCCTATCCTAAAAGGCACGATGGGGCCAGACGTCATCGACATATCGACCTTCTTTTAGTGACACTGGGATGTTTACTTTTGATCAGGGGCTACACTCAACTGCGATGTGCCGCTCAGCCATAACCTACATCGACGGACTAAAGGGCGAGCTCATGTATAGGGGATATGACATCGCCTATTTGGCTGAAAATAAGACATTTTTAGACGTTGCCTACCTGCTTTTAAACAAAGAGCTGCCAACGAGCGAGCAATACAGAGCTTTAAAGATGAGCTTAAAAAGAAGCTTCATACACGAGGGGCATGATGAAGCTATTTGATGCATTTCCAGATAAGGCGCACCCTATGGCGATCTTGCAGGCGGCAGTCTCAGCGCTAAGCGCTTTTTACTCAGACCACCTAAATATGGACAAGCCTGAAGAGTATCACGAGATGGCTATGAGGATAATCGCAAAATCCCAACGATAGCGGCCTTTAGCTCACCGCTACTCACGCGGCCTTCCTATCATATATCCAAATTTGGATCGTGGCTTTTACCGAGATTCCTCTACATGATGAGGGGCTATCCATACGAGCACGTCGATCGTAAGCCTATTGAGATAAAGGCGCTTGACACGGTCTTTATGCTCCACGCAGACCACGAGCAAAACGCCTCGACGACTACTGTTAGGGACAGTCGGCTCTACGCACGCGCACCCATACGCATGTATAAGTGCTGGCATCGGCGCTCTTTGGGGCTGGGCTCATGGCGTGGCAAACGAGGGCGTCATCCGCCAGCTTGAAGAGATCGGCTCGGTCGCAAACGTCGATAAATACATCGCCAGAGCAAAGCGATAAGAACGATCCACTTTAGACTAATGGGCCTTTTGGTCACAGGGTCTATAAAAACTTCGACCCGCGCGCAAGGTGCTTAAAAAGATGAGATCAGCTGATGGATGAGATCGGCATTAGCTCAGAGCTCATAAAGATCGCCAACCGCATCGAAGAGATCGCGCTAAATGACGACTACTTTGTAAGTAGATGTATATCCAAATGTTGATTTTCACTCAGGACTTATCCTAAAAGCGCTTGGCATACCAAATAATAGTGTTTGCCGTCATCTTCGTGATCGGCAGGACGCCAGCTGGATCAGCCAGTGGATCGAGCTAAAAGAGCAAGAGAGTATAAAGATCGTCCGTCCAAGACAGCTCTACGTCGGAGAGACAAACAGAACACCAAATGAGTGAGCTTTTACTGAAACTATCAAGGCAGCCATCAGCGCTGGGGGTGAGATAATGAAAGTCACTCATCTAATAGCCGTGCGCTTAAAGTTTGCCTAAAGATGACAGCTCGCCGCTAACTAGCGCTGATCTAGCGGCAAATGAGGTGATACTAAAAGAGCTAAGCAAAAGTGGGATAAAAATTTGCTCTGAAGAGAGCATCTTGCAAGATAGCGACAAAGATGAGTTTTGGCTAGTTGATCCCCTTGATGGCACGAAAGAATTTCTAGCTAGAAATGGTGAATTTTGCGTTTGTATAGCGCTTATAAAAGAGGCTAAACCGGTGCTGGCGTCATTTTTATCCCAGTTAGCAAAAGAGCTTTTTACGCTGATGAAAATGGCGCTTTTAAAGAAATTTTAGACGCAAATGATGAGGTCGTAGAAAAACAAGATCTAAATGAAAAAGCTAAAAGCTTAAATAACTTCATCTTTTTAAGCAGAAGAGGCGAGACGAAGAGGGTCACGCTTATAAGAGATAGTTTAATTAGAGCAAAAATGCATCGGATCTGCTATTAACCTGCCGTTTAGCTGAGCTTGGCGGGATATATGTGGAGATTTAGCCCAAAGCTATCTTTTTGGGACAATCGCTGCAGGCGAGGCCGTGGTGAATGAAGGGTGGCAAGGTCTTAAACGCTAGCGACAGATGCGAGCCAAGCTACAAGCTAAGCGGATCTAAAAAGCCCATTTACGTAGCTGGCAATGCTATGAGCTTAGAGGATGAAGTTTTTAGGCTTATAGAGCAGGGCAGATAAGGCTACTTTGCACCTTATCTCACCACTCATCTTTAAAAATGCGCCTCGTTTTGCTCTAAAAATTTATTTGCCGCTTCTAAATCCTGAATTTATCTTTAGTCTGATCACTAAAAGTGCCACATTTTCAGCTCTCTCGGCTCGCTCTCAAACTGGCATCAAAAGCTGTTTGCGTTAGATCATTTATGCTTTTATCAAAAGATCGTTTTACTCTAGCTCTTTACGCCAATGAAGCGTGTCTCTCTAGCCTACTACGCTAAGATAGTTTGCGACTTTAGCGTTACTTATGTAGATGAAAACTCCCTCACGCAAGTTACTGCTAAATGCCACTGCATCATCTTGCTCAAGTATCTTTGCAAGCTCTTCGCCGCCGTAGTTTAGGCTGCTTTTAAGATTTAGGTTTTTCACGCTTGGCTTGCTAGCACAACCTGCTAGAAATATACAAAATATAAGAGCAAGAATCTTTTCATTTTATTCCTCAGCAAATAGGAGCATGCTAGCTAAGCTTTGCTGCTGCGTATATAGCTTTTCACGTGGGTTACTAGTTTTTCGTTTTTTAAACTCTTGCCATTTTTATCAGATATTTTTATGCTGTTTCTTTTTATAACTTAAACTCTTAGCCGTTATTTCTTCGAAAAGTATTTTTACCATCAAGTAGCAAAAATATATAGTAATCAAGCCTGTCAAGCCGTTCTGTAAGACCAAATTTGTTTGCAAATATAATGTCGATGTTATCTTTATGGTTTAAAAATACTTTATACTAACCAGTTAACGTTTCTTAGCCTTGAGTAATTTGGAGCGTACTCTATATCTTTTTAGCTCATCTTTAACTATCATCGCGCTTGCAGAGTTTGTTAAAAGCCTTACAAAAGCGCTATAAACTGTGAGCTTATCTTCTGCAAAATCTCTGTAAATTTGAGAGAGATTTATACTCGCTGGATACATCCTGTAAAATACTTCACAAAGCCAAGATATATCTTGAGGCATAAGAGCAAACTTTTATCGTGCCAGCCATCATCTACAAAAGTCGGCCACGACGTGAATTTTATTTACATCGCTTTGGTCCTATTTGTTTATTAGCCACGCTCTCATAAGCCTTAGCATGCACGATGAGACTTTGCCTAAAGACCTTATTGCTAACTATATCTATAAACTGCTCTAGATCGATCCTGTCTTTACATCTCTTATCTTTATAACTATCTGCTTGTTTTTATACCAAGATCTGGTACTAAAAAGATCTTCAAGTCCGTATTCACAAAGATAGGCAGAGCGTTTTTAACAAGCATAGCGTTAAAATCTTTAAAAGTAAAATGGATCGTTTATCTCTTCTAAAAACTCATGTGCTACGTAAAAATCATCCTTTTTAAGTATGCTGTCTATCCAGTGAAGCGCAGCTTTACAGGTATTTTATCTTCATAGTTTGCGTCAAGTCTTGTTAGCAAGACCTCTTTATAGACTAAAAAGCGCCTCTTTAGCAGCCTTTAGCCGCTCTTCTGTGCTATCTTTATCTTTTGCGGCAAGCAACATAAGATCACGCACGATATCCTTTACCTTCCAGCCAGGATAGACATTGTAAGAGATAAATGCAACGCCGTTTTGGCTCACTTTCTCTTACGACCTTTAGCATCTTTTACAAAATCAGGCACCCAGCTAAAGACGCCATGAGCGATGATGTAGTCATTCTCATCACTTTTAAACTCGCAGATATCGCCGTGAATTAGCTCTAACTCGCAGCTCCTATCTCTTTTACGATCTCTTTTGCTGCGCCTTGTTGCTCACCGCTAAGATCGATGCCAACTACTCTTGCGTTCTCGTTATTTACGGCAAATGGGATCATTCCACCAAAACTGCATCCTATCTCCAAAACTTTTTGCGTTTTTGCAAGGCGGTGGATTGATGCCAAGAAGTGTGGCGCAAGCCTCTAGTTTATAGGGCGATGACTGCGCAAATGCTGCTGATTTATATGTTAGCTCGTCATAAGACTTTTCGATCTTGCTATTTTTGTCCATTTTCTATCCTAGTAGTCTTCGTTTTTATCTTCTCCAGCATATTTTTAGCGTCGTTTTCAGGCTCATCAACGATATATGCGCGCCTTATATTGCCGCCTTTTTATGATAAGTGTTTGACGAAAGTAGTAATTTATGCCCATTTGAAGCTGCAAATACCGGAAGCTCAAGCGCTCGCTCTAGCATAAACTCGCTATCGTTTAAAAACATCACGCCAGTTGTGGTCTCTTCTTCAATTTCTTTTTGAGCAGCGATATCTTGGGAGCCAATAGCAACTACCATAAAGCCAAGATCGTTAAAGTCTTTAAGAAGTTTTTATAGTTTATCGCTTGCTTGGTGCAGCCTTTCATGCCAGCAGTCTTTTGTAGCTGTTCGCTAAAAGCTCAAAGTCCTCGCCTATCTTTGGATAGATAAAAACCACGCAGTCGTGGGTCCTTGCAAAGGCTGAAAAGTCACTCTTTACCGTCTAAAGTCCTTAGATAGATGCTTGTAGGCACTTTTTATCATGTTTCTGTCCTTTGAAATTTCTATCTATTATATATCTTTAAGCTGAAATTTAAAAATAGACGATAAAAATGACGAAAAAGCTGATTATTAGCATCAAAAGGGCATAGATGTGAGCTTTGGTATAGTCAAGCATCTCAACCGCCTCAAATATCGCGATACTAGCGACCTTGCTCTCGCCAGCCACGCTGCCACCTATCATCAAACCACGCCAAACTCGCCCATCGTATGAGCAAAAACTAACAACGATCGCGTGCGTTAGTACTGATCTGATACTTGCAAGATGACTCTAAAAATGGTCGTGAGCTTGCTTTTACCAAGGCTGTAGCTCGCCTCAAAAAGGCTCTTTTAGACTATTTAGCCCGGCATAAATGGGTCCAAACATAAATGGCAGCGAGTAGATGCAGCTTGCCACGACAAGGCCAGTGAAGTTAAACCAGCCTCACGCCAAAGAGCTCTTTCTATAATTTGCCAAAAATGAGTAAGGCGAGAGAAAATGAGCAGATAAAAAGCCAAGAACGCTTGGTGGCAGCACCAAAAGGCAGCGAGATGATGGACTCTAAAAACGCATTGCCAAAAATTTCTTTTGCGACATAAAGTAAGCAAGCCCCACGCAGAAGAAAAATAGTATAAATGTCGTGATAAAGAGAGTTTTAGCGAGAGCCAAAATGGTTCGTAATCAATATTTTGCTAGCTCACTAATCATGCTTTTTACCAAATTTACACCAAAGGCTTTTTAGTGCTAACTATGGCGGTGTCGCCAGCTCTTAGCCCACTAGCTTCTGCGCTACTTAGCACGACCTCGCAATTTGACGGTTTATTAGCACGTTTGCTACAAAAATGGCGTCACACTTTTTGATCTCCAAAACCTCAGCGTTAAATGCAAATTTCTTGCGATCCTGCACTTTTTAAAAATATCTCGCTCTCAGCACCGCCAGACCTTGAAATTCTTGCCATTTTCAAGGACGAAAACCTTGCTGCAAAGCTTGTAAATTCTCAGCTATGTCGTGACTTACTAAAAATAACGCTCATCTTAAACTCATCGTGAAGTGCTAGTAAATAATCCTGCAGCTTTTCGCGCATGGCGTTATCTAGGGCGCTTAGTGGCTCATCAAGCAGTAACATTTCTGGCTTTTCTCATCACCGCACGAGCGAGTGCCACGCTGCTTTTTGACCGCCTGAAAGTTCGCCTATCTTGGCGTTTTTTTAGGCTCTTTAGTTCGCTACTCTCAAGTAGTTTGTTTGCTAAATTTTTCATCATTATTTGCAAAGAGCAAATTTTTAAAGACATTCATATTTTTCAAAAAGGGCGTAGTCTTGAAACAAAAAGCCTATATTTCGCTTTTGAGGCTAAATTTGTCTTTTTCGTCAAAAAGATCTTATTTCCAACCTTTATCACGCCACTTTGCGGGGTTTCAAAGCCAGCGATAAGCCTTTAAAATCGTTGTTTTACCTCCGCCGCTTGCTCCATAAAGTGCGACAACTCGCCACTTTCAAAGGCAAGATCAGCCTCAAGCATAATCTACCGCCACCACCATTTAGCTCTTTTTACAAGAAATTTCTATCATTTTTAAGCGCTTACGTGGATACTTGTTGATTTAACGTAGGCAACACCTGCCCGCCTACGCCAATTTTGTAGCCCTTTTTAGAGCGTGATCTGAGATGATAGCCTCAAAAGCAAAAGCTGCTCACACTTTAGGCTAATGATGCTTAAAATCTCACCGCGAGTTATGTCAGCGACCTCGCATTTTAGCTCATTTTTCAAGAGAGCTAGCTTGAAGCTTGACCTTTGATAAAACGACGTCTGAGCTTTTGAAATGTAAGCTTACCTCATTATTTAGAGCAAATTTGCTAGTCTCATTTAAGGCTAGCATATATAGTGTCCCTACCTAGGGCACTCAAGCTCAAAAAGCTGACGCCATCTTTTGGATGAATTTGAACGATCTTTGCTCTAATCATTTAGCTGGAACGTTGTAGCCAAATTCTTGAAAACTTTCTTTTGCTTTATCGCCCAAGATAAACTCATAAAATGCCTTCGCATCAGCGTTACTATCACCATGTTTTAAAAAGTACGATGCCTTGATCGATCGGAGTGTAGAGCTCTTGAGGTACGAAGATGTAGTTAATGCCCTCTTTGTATTTTTCCATGTCAAACAATGCGCTAGCAGCAATAAATCCAACATCTGAAGCACTTAGTGCCTGAGAAAGTGTCTCAGAAATTTTTGAGCGTAGACGATGTTTTTTTCTACTTCGTCGTAAAGTTTTGCATTTTTAAGAGCCTCGATACTAGCCTTGCCGTAAGGTGCGGTTTCTGGAGTTAGCTACCGAGATCGCTTTTAGCCACGAACCACTTCGATGCCCTTTTTAAAAGTCCACATCTCTTATAGAAAAGATCGCTACAGCGCCTTTCGTGCATAAACTTTTGGTGCAGCCACTGCAAAGCCTGTGTCGTAGGGCTTTTTGCGCAAAGCCCATATCAGCAGCTATGAAGATATCAGCTGGAGCTGAGTTTTGTATCTGCGTGACAAGGCCACGCTTGCGCCAAGAGTTAGGTTGATCTTAGCGTCTGGATGAAGCTTGTTAAACTCTTTTATGAGCTCAGGAAACGCGTAAGTAGTGTTTGCTGCGGCATAGACATTTACCTCTGCGCCAAGTGCGTTTATGGCAAGCAGTGCTGCCACGCATAGAAATTTAAAAACCCTTTTCATTTATACTCCTATTATGATTTGAGATGATTTTACTATGGCTAAAAGCGTGTCACCAACGCTATTTGCATATCCATCGCGCTATCTTTTTGTGATGATGGCAGTTAAGGTTTTGCTCATCACTTAGTTTTAGCGTGACCTCAGCATTTACAGCGCCTATCTTCGCTCGATGACCTCGCCTTTTAGCTGGTTGCTGGTGCTTATTTTTATATCAAGGTCTTTTGCAAGGATGACTGCTGGTGCTTTTAAAGATGAAAACAACTTTTTGACCCACCCTTTTAGTCCCAATTTTTCTCGCTTTCAACTGTTATAGTCGCTTCAAGCGTGTTGCCATTGCTTAGCTTTGCGATGATTTCAGAATCTACAGCGCCTCTATTTATGCTAACGATCTCGCATGAGAGCTGGTTTCTCGCACTTAATTCATACTCATCCTTTGTAATGTATGATATCGACATCTTCAAAAATCAACCTTTTGACAAATTTTTGCAAAAAGTCCTTTTGTGTCTCGAGGATAGCGTCGTACCTTATCAGTTTTTGGCGTATGGGCTAAGCTCTGAGCCGCTATTTTTTTCTTATTGCCGTCAGCTCTTATGATGAGAGGCTTGCTGCTTTTTGTTATTTATCGTATCTAAGCAGTCCCAAGCGTTTTTGTATGATATGCCGACAACCCTCAGCCGCTTTTGTGATACTTTTTGTCTCTTTTATCGCCTTAAGTAGTGCTATATGCTTTGCTAAAACCTGCGTATCTTCGCCTAGAAATAGCTCTAAATTTATATCTGCTTTCAGTATTCTAACCTCTAAATATATAATAATAATTTGCAAAGTATATCTAATTATATTAATTCACAAGCTTAAATTATAATTTTCTTTTAATTTCTTGTAAAGTTTCAAGAGGATAAAATCAAACTGTATTTTTATAACAATTTCTAAGGTTTTATGATGAAATTTTTTGCTCGCTATCTTTTTGTAGCCTGCTTTTAGCCTGTGCTAGCGCTGACCTGAACGCAAACAGTGAAAAAGATGATTTTGACGTTGAGTTTGAAGCAAAAAGATGTTTTTGACCCGCTTAGTGGCTACAACAGAGTGATGACAAAATGTAAATGACTTTATATATATAAATATGCTAACTCCAGTTGCAAAAGGCTACGCTTATGTCGTGCCAGCCACAGCTAGGACGATGGTTGTACCTCTTTGACAACCTCCTTTTTCCCAGTGCGTTTTTGTAAATAACTTGCTTCAGTTTACTTTCAAAACGCTGGTGAAGAGACTTTTGCGCTTTTTGGCAAATACGATAATTGGCTTTGAGGGCTAACAGACGGAGCAAAATACTATGATCTAAAAGCCTCACAACGAAGACTTTGGACAAACCCTTGGTTACTGGGGGCTAGGAAGCGGCTTTTCACATCGTTTGGCCTTTGCTTGGACCATCACTGAAGAGATACTGGCGGCCTAGTTGGAGACTATTTTGCCGATCCCTATCAGTTACGTTGATCCTAGGGCTTTTTATCGCTTGGTATCAAATCTTATAGAGCATTTAACAGCTTTTCACAAGATCCAACTGCTTATGAAAAACCAAGAAAGAGATGCGATCGATCTATATCCATTTTTACGCGATGCTTACGAGCAAAGACGCGATAAACTTATCAAGGAGTAAGTATGAAAAATTTTTAAAATTATAGCGGCGATTTTACTTTTTAGCAACTAGCCTTTTTGCCCTCTCAAAAAGAGCAGATAAAGCCTGATATAGAGGCAAAAGACAACAAAGGTGATTGAAATTTTAAAAAATACAAATTTGACAATAATGCAAAGACAAAAGAGATTTTTGCTCTGCTTGATCCACTATTTGACTACAAACAAATGGCAAAGATCAGCCTTGGCAAACGCTACAACAGCCTAAGTGCTGACGAGCAAGCTACATTTGACGCAGCATTTGAGCAAAAGCTAAAAAGCTCATATATCGACAAGCTCTTAGGCTACAAAGACCAACAGATCCACATCACTGGAGAGAGTGAGCCTCATAGATACTGGCTTACATCAGAGCTTCTAAAATGACGGCAAAAACTATGAATTTGTCTATAATTTTACGATGCAAAAGAGCGTGGCTGGCTCATTTACGACCTTGATATCGTTGGTGTGAGCATCATTCAAACTTATAGAAGTCAGTTTGGCGACGTGCTAAACAATGGCGATTTTAATACGCTTTTACAAAAACTAAACGAAGCGGTTTTTGCTCGATCAAAAACAAAACTAATCCTTAATGCGACAAATTTTCCAAATTTATCATTGCCAAAAACAAAGCTTGTTATCTCGCTTGTGCTAGTTCTAAGCGTAGTTTTTTGGCTACCTTAGCACAAAGCTTAGCATCGATGCTTTCGGCTGAGACCTTGCTGCTTGAGCATGACCCAGATCTAAAAAGCCCTATGGGCAGATCGCAAAGCGCTACGACTCGCCGTGACTTTTTGGTGGTCGCTTTCACCCCAAAAGATGATCTTTTTTTCACCTAGGAAATTTGAGCTTATTAGAAATCTGAGTGGCGAGCTAGCCAAAACGATATGGTTAGCAGTGTCATATCTATCTTAAACGTGCCACTTCTAAATAGCGTAAAAGGTGGCGTTACAGGCATCTTAGATCACACCCAACGCTAAGTGATAAAGATATAAATATCTCAAAAGCGAAGCTTGAGTTTGCAAAAAGTCCTATTTATAGCGGAATGTGATAAGCAAAGATCTAAAACCACAGCTATCGCGCCACTGTAAAAGCAAGATGAGAAATGTTAACGAGCTTTTAAATGAGCGAAATTTACTTAGACCAAAAGAGTCAAACGACACTATCACGCAGGCTGAAAAAGAGAAATTTAAAGCGCTTTTTAGTGGAGTTTAAAGCTTACCGAGATGAGCTTAGAAAGAGCGATCACAAAAAACCCTGAAGCCATAAAGGCAGCCATTGCTAAACTTTAACGCAAATGACGAGCTGTTTTTGGGCGGCGCAAATATGATCGCTGATGATATGATAGGCTTTATAAAGAGCGATCTTTTGGTTTACGGCCTAAGCGTTCTAGCGCTTCTAGCTTTAGTTTGTGGCTATTTTTAGGCAGGTTAGATGGATCATCTTGCCGATGTTTATCTGCGCGGTAAGTGCCATTTTTACGACTGGGATTTTTGGTATGTTTGGCTGGGAAGTGACGGTCATTAGCTCAAACTACATCGCACTTCAGCTAATTATCACCATTTCAACTGTTATCCACCTAGTCGTAAGCTACAGAGAATTTTACGCAAGACACCCAAAATACAGCCAAAAATCAGCTCATCTATCTGACACTTCGTGACAAATTTTTCTCCATCTTTTTGGGCGATATTTACAACAGTCATTGGCTTTTAGCTCATTAATGAGTGCTGATATAGCCAGTTATCATGCTTGGTATCATGATGAGTGCGGGCATTAGCGTTTCACTCGTGCTCGCATTTTTGTTATTTGGCGCGATAAATGTAAATTTAAAGAAGCTTGCCCCTGTTAGGACATTTGAAAACAGCTTTAAATTTACAAAATATTGCGCAAATTTAGCCCTAAACTCAAGAAAGATCATCTACGCAGTTTGCGTGCTTGTTGTCTGCTTTGGCGTTTATGGCATCAGTAAGATAAAGGTTGAAAAATAGCTTCATTGGCTACTTTAAAGAGAGCACGCAGATCCGCCAAGGCATGCAGGTCATCGACACAAAGCTTGGTGGCACGATCCCAGTTGATGTGATAGTGAAATGTAAAGAGAGCGAGCCAAAAACAAGAAAAAAAGTGATGAGAAAGATGACTTTGAAAGTGAGTTTGAAAAACGACGCAAAGAGCGCAAAAATACTGGTTTAACAGCTACCACACAAGAGTTGCAGAGAAAAGATTCACGACTATCTAAAAGAGCAAAATTTGTAGGCAACGTAAGCTCTTGCAACGCTTATAAAGGCGATAAAAGAGCTAAATAACGGCGTTAGTGATGATTTTTGCTAGCTGCGATGTATGAGAAGCTACCACTTGAGTATAAAAAGATCTTGCTAAGTCCTTATGTAGCGTCGAAAAACGACGAGCTTAGATTTAGCCTAGGGATCGTTGATAGCGATCCAAAAGCTTAGCGAAATGAGTTTTTAAAAGAGCTTAAAGGCTGGGCTTTGCAGAGCTTACCAAAAATGATAACGTAAACATAGAAGTTGCCGGTATGATGGTGCTTTATAACAATATGCTTCAAAATTTGCTTAGCTCGCAGGTTGATACATTTGGACTAACGGTTGCGATACTTTTTGTTATATTTTGCTTTGTTTTTAGAAGTATTAAACTTGCAACCATCGCCATAGTTTCAAATTTGATCCCGCTTTGCACGCTTTTTGGCGTGATGGGATTTTTTGGCATTCCGCTTGATGTGATGAGCATTACGATTGCTGCCATTAGTATAGGTATCGGCGTTGATGATATCATCCACTACATCCACCGCTTCAAAGAGGAGCTGCTTACAAAAGATGTTTGTGAAAGCACTCAAGGCTGCGCATGCTAGCATAGGATACGCGATGTATTACACCTCATTTACCATTTTTCTTGGCTTTAGCGTGATGATAACTAGCAACTTTATACCGACAATTTATTTTGGCTTGCTAACTGATCTTGTTATGGTCTTTATGCTGCTTGGTGCGCTCATCATCTTGCCAAGTCTGATAGCAAGCTTTGTGAAAAAGCGCGAGGTATAAATTTATTTGATAACTTTGATAAACGAATAGACATCAGCCACGCCATCAATGTGCTTAGCGTACCAAATGGCGTGCTTTTCTTCGCTCGATGCTATCTACCACACCGCTAAAAAACAACGTCACAGCCAACGATGCTAACACGCACATTTGTGCCCTCAACGACGCTATCTTTAAAGAGATTTTGCTTTAAATTTGCAAGTATGCTTAGGCTATCGCACGGATACTCGCTCTTTTTTACCCTAAGATAGGTGTAAATTTTTCGCACTCCGTCCGTGCTTTTGGCAAGCTCAACTAGCTTATCTCCTAGCTCTTTGCTATCAACAAGCCCTATGAGATAGGCATCGCCATAAAAAGACCCTCTATCTCGATGTCGATGTTGCTAAGCCCTTTTGAAAAACAAAAATTTTGCTTTGTAGCTTGCTTTGAATCAAATTTATCACGTGAGATCGAGTAGATGCCGCGTTTATCGCGAGAAATGGAGTATGCGTCATATACATTTAGCGGCGCTGTTGCTGGGGTGAGGACTGAGGAGCAAGAGCTAAAAATAAGACCAAAAATGCAAAAACGCTAAATCTAGAAATCATAAATCCTTTTGTAATTTCAAAAAGTTTATAGAAAATGGGCTAAAATTTATCTAAATCTGCTAAAATAACACACACGGAGGATAAAGTAATCTGGTGATGCTCACGGGCTTCAAACCCGATGACTGGGCGGTTGACCGTCTGGTGGGGAGTTCGATTCTCTCATCCTCTCGCCACTTTTGCTTCTTT
>BNJV01000960.1_pt1 | contig 24576 bp, 30 predicted proteins | sample 8540591 | NCBI WGS metagenome assembly BNJV01 (sample SAMD00202457, study PRJDB9452) | human saliva metagenome | host: Homo sapiens | reverse complement strand
AACATCGCTGACATGAAGATGGCATCCGGAAATACACTCATTAATAATGACTAACATAAGGATTATAGAGGTTGTCTGGAAACGTTTTCAGACGACTTCTTTTCTTAGTTTTTGGATTCCGGATAGTCAAAATATCATAGCATGAGTGAATTCCAGGCAAAAGGGTTTCGGCATATAAATTGCTTTCAGATAAAAGAGATAAAGTTTCACTTTAATTTGCAAAACAGGGAAGAAAATAGAAGTCACCGAAAGATAAGCGGATGATAGATAGCCAAAAGGTCATGATAACGGTTTTGGGGAGATTGTTATCTGAGGTGCAGATAAATCCTGAAATTTGTGTCGAGTGACAGCACACGTCATATCCGGTTGAATAACACGTGCAATCGAAAACATCAGTGCATCATCACGATACTTTTCATTTTTGGTTGCTGGATTGGATGTCTGAGAGCAGGTGGTTGCGCATCAATTCAATAATATAATAAATTTATTTGTTTTAACATTTTAAATCAGCAGAGACAACACGGAATAAAAATCTATCGTGTCGTAATATGGAACGAAACCACATTAGACGTGGAACGCGGTGGCGGAATCCGCCACAGCGCATGGGAAAACCCGGCTCATCAGGCATAGCGCGCATCGCTGCCTCCGTAGGCGTGCGCGCCTGCATTTTACCGCCATCATGTCCGGCCCGGCTGCTCACGGGCGCAGCGGTCAAGTCACATGGCCGCAGCAACATAACGGTAAAACGCCACGGCAAAGTGCCGTCACTGCGGGGCTGCTGGCGTACCGACTACAACACCTCAAGCAGGCTTCGATACCACCAGCTACAACGTGGTCTGCGGCGATGATACGACGACTGCGTTAGATTTCATTCCTCAAGACGGCGGACAACCTCCAAAACAAGGTAAATCTGTCTCCATCGGACAAGGAACCCAGACCCAAGGAGAAAGTAACGTCGCTATCGGTCCGAATTCGGCTACCGCCGAAACCGGCTCTATTGCCATCGGTTCTTCCGCCAATGCCGCCAAAAACCAGACTATTGCCATCGGTCAAGGTGCGGCAACGAAAGGTCAGGCTGACATTGCTATCGGTAAAGGTGCGGGTCCCGGTTCCAGTTCTGCAAACGGGCGAAACATCGCTATCGGTGAAAATGCGTTACAAAGCAGCACGAACAGCGATAACGTGATCGCCATCGGTACCAACGCAGGCAGTGGCAGTGACAGTACCCAGTCCATTTACATCGGTAATGGCGCAAACGGTATGGAAACTAAAAACGTCGCTATCGGTAACTTGGCGAAAACCAGCGGCGGTGTCGGTATCGGCGATTCTTCAAATGCACAAGGTCAGATCATCTGTTGCCATCGGTACCAGCGCCACTGTTACTGAAGCAGCAGGTAACGGTATTTCCATCGGTTTCAATTCCAATACTTCGGGTATGAGCGCCGTAGCCATCGGTGGTGCGAGTACCGTTGGCAAGGGTGCGAATGCATCAGGTGCAGCCAGCCTTGCGATTATGAGTACTGCCATTGCTACCGGACAACGGGCTATTGCCGTGGGTGAATCGGCTTTAGGTTCGGGCTCTTACGGCATTGCCATCGGTGGTAAAGCGAATGCGTTAGGTGCTTCCTCCATCGCGATTGGCGGCAGTCAGGCGGCGGATAAAGGACCGACTGCAACCGGCAATTTCTCAACTGCTATCGGTTATGGTGCAAAAGCAGGCAATTCGGATGCTGTCGTCATCGGTTCGACCGCCAATGCCGCCCTGAAAGATACCACTGCCGTCGGTAAAAACAGCACGGCAAACGGTCTGCGCGCGACAGCCTTCGGTGTGACAGCAATGCAGGTGCTGAAAACGCCTTTGCTGCCGGTCCGCAAAACCACTGCTTCTGCCAAAGGCGCGATTGCTCGCTCGGTTTTGCCACTCAGGCAAACCGGTTTGAGCAGCATCGCAGTCGGCAAAGAGCTTCACTGCCACTACAGAGACTTCACTTCACTCGGTCAAACAGCCGCTTTCACCGCCGCAACAACGCCGTCGCCATCGGTAACAAAGCCGTAGCGGCAGGTACGGGCACTATCGTAGTGGGTACGAACGCAGGCGTGTACGACGCCGCCGTTTCCGCAGGACGCACAGTCGGCGCGGACACCGTCATATCGGTGCGGACAGCGGTCGCAATGCCTATACCAACGAACGCCAAATCTCCATCGGTAAAGGTACGGGCAACAACGCTACCGGCGTGGACAACATCGCCCTCGGCTTGCGTTCCGGCGCATTTGTGTCCGGTGCAAACAACGTCGCCATCGGTAGGGAAGCAGGCATGGGTACGGATGCCCAAAAACTCGAGCGTCACTTCCACTCGTCGCCATCGGTGAAAGCTGCAAAAGGCAGCTCCAATAATACCGTCGCTATCGGTAAAACCGCATTGGCGGAAAAAGAATCTGCGGTTGCCGTCGGTACACTTTCCAAAGCCAGCGGTGACAACTCCGTAGCCATCGGTAAGACTGCCAACGCATTGGGCATTAAAGCAGTCGCATTGGGTGTCGATTCTGTTGCTGTTAATGAAAAAGATGTTGCATTGGGTAGCGGTAGCGTGACTCGAAGCGCACCACAACGCGCGACGACACGTTGAATAGTAACTATATCGCAGCCGGAACAAGCTCTCAGGGTACGAGTTTTCCGTCGGTAAAAAGTCGATGCAACCACCCCTGCCAACAACTCTTTCACCCGTCAATTCAAAACGTTTCCGCAGGTGTCATCAGTGCAACCAGCACCGACGCCATCAACGGCAGCCAGCTTTACGCGACCAATTCTTACCTGCTTAACTTTGGGTAATAACGTCAAAAAACGCCTTTGGGCGGCGAAACTGCAATCGACAATGCGGCAATCTGACCCTGAACAATTTAGGCGGTACAGGGCAAAAGCCACTGTTCACGACGCTTTGAAAGCGATGAACAACAAAAATCGACCAATTAGGCGGCGGCAGCTCCAGCCATTTTACAGCGTTCAGACGACCTCCAATGCCCGAGGCAATTACAACAATGACGGTGCAACCGGATTGGATGCTCTGGCAGCAGGTGCGGACGCGCAGGCAGCGGGCGATTTTGCCGTAGCCGTCGGTACAGGTGCGCAGGCGGTAATTTCCAACTCTATCGCCATCGGTAAAAACGCCTCCGTCAACGAAGATACTGCGCCTCCGTTGCCGCCGTCAACGGCGCGACCAAAGGTGAAGGCTCCGTCGCCATCGGTGCGAACACCGCAAAAGCCAGCGGCACCAACGCTACCGCCGTCGGTCAAGCGTCCAACGCCTACGGTCAAAACTCCTTCGCAGGCGGTCAGTCTTCCAAAGCATTGGGCAAATCCAGCGTAGCGGTCGGTGACGGCGCAATCGCCAACCAAGATTCCGCCACCGCAATCGGCGCATACAGCCAGTCCACGGCGGCAGGTGCGCGACCGCGTTGGGCTTCAATACCCGCGCAACTGCTTCCGGTCACTGTCGCGGCAGGTCGGCAACAGCAGCTACTTCCTAACAATGCTTTTGGCATTGGGTAACGAAGCAGACGCGCAAAAGACGACACCATCGCCATCGGCTGCAACGCCCAAGCCGCAAAAACCGTGCCGTAGCCTTCGGTAAAAATGCCAAAGCCACCGCAGGCGACACGCTTGCTTTTCGGTGATGCGGCAAAAGCCTCTGTCGGCATGCCATCGCTTTTCGGTAAAAACGCCAATGCCGCTCATGCGGGTTCTATCGCATTGGGTGCCAATTCCGCGACTGAAGCAGCCGTTCAGACGACCTCTCGCCACCGTTGGTGGTCTGACTTTCGGCAACTTTGCAGGGCAACGCCCCTGGAGTCCACACTCAGCATCGGCTCAGCAGGCAAAGAGCGCACGATTACCAACGTAGCCGCAGGTCGTATCAGCGACAGCAGCACCGACGCAGTAAACGGCAGCCAGCTTTATGCGACTCAAAACGTCATGAACAACATCGGTACGACCGCAGTCGGCGTATTGGGTGGAAACGCAGCCATTGCGAATAACGGCACCATCACGATGTCCAACATCGGCGGTACTGGGTGCGTCCACCATCGACGGCGCGATTTCCGCCATCAACAACGCCTCTTACAAGTCGTTCAAGTTGAATACGGCTAAAACCAACGGCACCAACGGCGAAGCTCACAACCACTCGTTGAAAGAAATTACCAATGGTTCGACCATCACGTTGGAAGCGGGTAAAAACATCGTACTGAACCAAAACGAGTCCACCGTCAGCATCAATACTGCTGATGCGCCTGAGTTTGCCGGCAAAATTACCGCTAAAGACGGGCTGGATATGTCGCAACACCAAGATTACCAATCTGGGCAAGGGCGAACAGCCGACCGATGCGGTTAACCTGAGCCAGTTGACCGATGCCATCAATAACGTTCACGTTACTACCCTGACGGCGGTTACCAACGAAGCGCCGTTTGCTTACGTTTCCGCAGATGGCAGAATCCTGAAGCGCAACGTAACGGTTGACGGTTCAGGCGCAAAACAGGTTTCCTTTGTTTACGCTGACGATACAAGTACGCCATATAACGGCGCAGTAACCATTGCCGCGCTGAACCCGACCGATCCGCAAACCACCGTTCCAACCTCAATCGGCAACGTCGCCGCAGGTAAGGGACAAAATGATGCGGTAAACGTGTCCCAACTGGACAAAGCTGCCCAAGCTCTGGGTACTTCCGTCAACAACGCGACAGGCGAAATCGCCGCGCCGAAATACTCTGTAATTTCCGGCAGCCCGGCAACTTCAGGCGTAGCTGATTACAACAATGTCGGCGATGCATTGACTGCCTTGAGCAATGCCGTCCGTGCGCCTTTGACTTTTGCAGGCGACAGCGGTACGCCTTCAACCCGCCAATTGGGCAGCACTGTTGCCGTTAAAGGCGGTGAAGCCGATGCAACCAAACTGTCCGACAGTAACAACATCGGCGTGGTTTCAGACGACACGACCGGCACGCTCAACGTCAAACTGGCGAAAGAGCTGAAAGGTCTGACCTCGTCTGAATTCATCGACGCAGCAGGCGGCAAAACCACCGTTTCTGCAGACGGCGTGACCGTCGGCACGGCGGCAAACCCCGTCAAACTGACAACCGAAGGTCTGTCTAACGGCGGTAGAAAGCAAACCGACATCGCAGCCGGTGTGAACAATACCGATGCAGTCAATGTCAGCCAGCTCACCCTGTTGGCAACCGCATTGGGCGCAACCGTCAATCCGGCTACCGGCGCGGTGAAGTACCGAACTGGTGGTAACCAAAGTCGACGGTACGCCGGCTGCACCTGCCACCACCGTACAAGGCGCGTTGGACAACATCGGTACCGAGCTGCAAAAAGGCCTGACTTTCGGCGGCGACAACGCAGAAGCATGAATTTCGAGCGCAAACTCGGCAACCAAGTCTTTTCGTTAAAGGCGGTGCGGATGCGGCGAAACCGTCCGGACAACAACATCGGCGTGGTTTCAGACGACCTTAACGGTACGCTCAACGTCAAACTTGCCAAAGATTTGCAAGGTTTGAACAGCGCACAATTTGAAACCGACGGCAACGTGACCACCATCAACGGCGGCAATGTTTCCTTTTGGCTGACAAAGACGGCAATATTGCGGAAACCACAGCAGAAACGGCATCACCCTGACCCCGGTGCCAAGCAGCGGCAAAGAAGCCGTCAGCCTGACCAAAGACGGTCTGAACAACGGCGGCAACAAGATTACTAAGCGTTGCCGAAGGCACGCTTTGCGGCTGACAGCACCGACGCTGTTAACGGAGCACAACCGTACAGTTGATCAGAAAAGCCAACACCAATGCCGAAAAATATTGCCAGGTATCAATATCGGCGGTACAAGCGGCAGCAACAAGTACGCTCTGGGCGACACTGTCAACATCAAAGGCGACAGCAGCATTGTCAGTGAAACCGTTGAAGGCGGCGTACTAACTGAAACTCTGCCGACACCGTCAAAAATCGGACAAGACAGTGGCAAACCTGTCAGCATCGACGGCGTAAACGGCACAGTCAGCGGTCTGAGCAACACCACCTTGGGCGGTGCGGACTTCGCTACCAAAGGTCAAGCTGCAACTGAAGAGCAGTTGAACGCTACCCAAGCCAATCTGGCGAAAATCCTCGGCGGTAACGCAGCCAACAACAACGGCAACGTCAACTTCACCGACATTGGCGGTACAGGCAAAGACAACGTCCACGACGCCATTGCCGCAGTGAAAGAAACTGCCGACAAAGGCTGGAACCTGAACGCCAACGACGAAACCTCGTCTGAAAAATCGGCGCAGGCGACACCGTAACCTTCTAAAGAAGGCAAAACGTCAAAGTCAGCCGCAACGGTAAGAACATCACCGTAGCGACTTCAGACGACGTATCCTTCAACAAAGTGACCGTAGGCGACAGCGTTCTGACCGACAACGGACTGACTGTGGGCAACGGGCAAAGCAGGCAAACCTGTCAGCCTGACCAAAGACGGTTTGGACAACGGCGGCAATAAAAATCTCCAACGTTGCCGCAGGCGAGGCATACCGACGCCGTCAACGTTGCCCAGTTGAAAAGCCAATTCAGGTCGTGGAAAGCGGCAACGACAACATCGTCGTCGAAACCGACAAAAACAGGCGGTTCTAACGTTTACAAAAGTTTCTACCTGCAAAAGACCTGAAGGCTGACAGCTCGTACTGCAGGCGGACCGTAGTGAACTAACAGCGGCGTAACCGTCGGCGACAAAGTGGCGCTGGGCAGAAAGACGGTCTGAAAAGCAGGGCGATGTGAATATCACTGCCGACGGCATCGACGCTGGCAACAAAGCCATCAGCAACGTAGCCAGAAGGTACGGCAGCCACCGACGCCGTCAACGTCGCCCAGCTGAACGAACAACTCGCCGCCACTGAAAACCACCACCGTCGTCGCCGGTAAGAACGTGACCGTCAGCGAAAAAGTGGACGGCAACAACACCGAGTACACGGTTAATCGCCGACAAGACCACCCCTCAGCCAAGCGGCGGTGGCGCGGTTAAAAGTCAGCGAAAGGTGCGAAAGGACGCCGACGGTGTGCTACGCTGATTACGCCCTCGACCCTGACCGATATAGCCAAAGCCGACATCGCTAAAGGCGTCGCGGCGAAAGACGCGGTGGACAACAGACGTCTGACCTTTGCCGCCGACAACGGCACGACCGGTGCGAAGAAACTGCGGTGACAGCCTGAGCGTCAAGGCGACGGCACATCCTGACCCGCGCCGACGAAAAACGCGCATCGGCTTTCGCGCTGGCCGACAAGATTACCGTCGGCAAAGCAAAAGGCAACAAACCGCTCGTGATCGACGGCGGTACCGCCGGTTTGATTTCCGGTCCGAGCAACACCACCCTGGCGGTGCGGACTTTGCCACTAAAGGCCAAGCCGCAAGCGAAGATGTTGGACGCAGCCCGCAAATCAACCTGGCGAACCTGCTCGGCGGTAACGCGGCCAACGACAAAGGCAACGTAACGACCACCGACATCGGCGGTACCGGCAAAGACAACGTCCACGACGCCACTGCCGCAGTGAAAGAAACTGCCGACAAAGGCTGGAACCTGAATGCCAACGACGAAACCTCGTCTGAAAAAATCGGCGCAGGCGACACCGTGACCTTCAAAGAAGGCAAAAACGTCAAAGTCAGCCGCAACGGTAAGAGCATTACCATAGCAACTTCAGACGACGTATCCTTCAAGACAGTAACTGCTCTGGCGACAGTGTATTGACGGATAACGGTCTGACCGTGGGCAACGGCAGCAAAGCAGGCAAACCTGTCAGTCTGACCAAAGACGGACTGAACAACGGCGGCACAAAGATTGCCAACGTAGCCGCAGGTGAAAGCCGACACCGACGCAGTGAATGTTGCACAGCTCAAAGCAGCCGCAGCGAAAGCTACGTCTAAAGTGGAGAGCGGTAATGACAACATCGTTGTTGCACCTGAGCAAAATGCCGACGGCAGCACCACTTATAAAGTGGCGACCGCACCTAACCTCAAAGCCGACAGCTTCACCGCAGGCGATACCGTTGTAAACAAAGACGGTGTTAAAGTTGGTGACAAAGTGGCACTGGGTAGAGACGGTCTGAAAGCAGGCGATGTGAACATCACCGCTGACGGCATCAACGCAGGTAACAAAGCTATCAGCAACGTTGCCGAAGGTAAGAAAGACACCGACGCAGTGAACGTTGCACAGCTCAAAGCAGCTGCAGCGAAAGCCACATCCAAAGTGGAAAGCGGCAACGACAACATCGTCGTCACGCCTGAGCAAAATGCCGACGGTAGCACCACCTATAAAGTGGCTACTGCCCCCGACCTTAAAGCTGACAGTCTGACCACAGGTGATACCGTTGTGAACAACGACGGCGTCAAAGTCGGCGACAAAGTGGCTCTGGGTAAAGACGGTCTGAAAGCAGGCGATGTCAACATCACTGCCGACGGTATCAATGCAGGCAACAAAGCCATCAGTAACGTTGCTGAAGGCAAGAAAGATACTGATGCAGTAAATGTTGGACAGTTGAACCGTCTGACCGCTGCTGCTAAGACAGAAGTCGAAGCCGGTACCAACATTGCCAGCGTCAGCAGCAAACAAGGTGCGAACAAACAAACTGTTTACACCATTAATGCTGATGGTGCGAGCGTCTCCGCAGGTTCCGACAAAATTGTCGTGACTAAAGGCAAAAAAAGACGCCAACAATGTGACCGACTACGCGGTTGACCTGTCTAAAGCCGTCAAAGACGACATCGCCAAAGGCGTAGCGGCGAAAGACGCAGTAGACAACAAAGGCATCAGCTTCGCAGGTGACAGCGGTACGACCGTTGCCAACAAACTGGGCGATACCGTGGCCGTTAAAGGCGATGCCAACATCACCACCACCGCAGGCGCGAACGGCATTCAGGTCGGCCTCAACAAAGACCTGAAAGTAGACAGCGTCAAAGCAGGCGATACGGTTGTGAACAACAACGGCGTCAACGTCGGCGACAAAGTGGCGCTGGGCAAAGACGGTCTGAAAGCAGGCGATGTCAACATCACTGCCGAGGGGCATCAACGCAGGCGGTAAGAAAGTGACCGGCGTCGCCGCAGGCACCGTCGCCGCAGGCAGCACCGATGCCGTCAACGGCAGCCAGTTGTATCAAGCTAATCAGGCGATTAACCAAAAGCGTGACCAACATCGGCAATTACGTGGTGAACATGGGCAACCAAATCAACCAACGTATCGACAATGTGGAAAGCGACTCCAAAGCCGGTACCGCAGCAGCCATGGCGGTGGCAGGTCTGCCGCAAGCCTACCTGCCGGGTAAGAGTATGATGGCGGTTGCAGGCGGCGTTTACCGCGGTGAAAGCGGCTACGCAGTCGGCTTCTCCAGCATCTCCGACGGCGGCAACTGGATCATCAAAGGTACTGCTACCGGAAACTCGCGCGGCCACTACGGCGCGACCGCAGGTGTCGGCTACCAATGGTAATCCTGACCTAAAGCCTGTTTGAAGGCAAAGCAAAGGTCGTCTGAAAACCCGAAACAGGGTTTTCAGACGACCTTTTCTATATCGGGTTGAATAGGAGGAGGTGGTTTTCCAATATGCTCGGTTTCACAAAACACTCGCTTGACACAAAACGCCAAGATTTGTTTTCAGACGACCTTGCAGCCATGTCCGACTATTTTTGTGGCAAAATTCAGCCATGTCCCACATGGTCAGTCCGCGTATTTAAACTGAAGAAATTTCAAGCCGACTGACGAAACCAATGAAAAGGAGAAACAGACATGAGCCGCATTTTATCCTCACTGCGCTATCCGCTGATTCAAGCGCCGATGGCGTTTGCATGACGACACAGAGCTGCCTTTGGCTGTCAGTAAAACCGGCGCTTTGGGTTCGTTGGCGGGGGCGATGTATGACGCCGCGGGTTTGGAAAAAGCGTTGGCACGGATGAAGCAGGAAGGCGGCGACCGACCGTACAACCTCAACTTTTTCGCCCACCGCACGCCGTCTGCCGAACGCGCGCAATACGATGCCTGGTTTGCCGTGCTGCGTCCGTATTTCGAAGCTTACGGGCTGACAGAAAACGACATTCCCAGCGGCGGCGGGCGGCAGCCGTTTGATGCCGATGCGTTGGCATGTGTGGAACGTTACCGCCCGCCTGTGGTCAGCTTCCACTTTCGGCTTGCCCGCGCCCGAATACTTGCAGCGCGTCAAAGCGACGGGCGCGGAAGTGTGGAGCAGCGCGACGACGGTTGAAGAAGCTGTTTGGCTGGAACAAAACGGCGCGGATGTCGTGATAGCCCAAGCGTGGGAGGCGGGCGGTCATCGGGGATGGTTTTTAAACCGCAATCCCGATAGCCAAAGCGGCTTGTTCGCCCTGTTGCCCGCCGTCCGCAAGGCCGTGCGCCTGCCCGTCATAGCCGCAGGCGGCGTTTCCGATGCCGCCGCCATCCGCGCCGCGTTGGGATTGGGCGCGTCCGCAGTGCAGGTCGGAACCGCCTTCCTGCTCGCAGACGAAGCCCTGACCAAAACCCGCCCACCGTGCCGCCATCCAAACTGCCCGTCCCGAAGATACCGTGGTAACCAACTTGTTCAGCGGCGGCGCGGCGCGCGGACTTTACAACCGCTTCATACGCGAAGCCGGTCCGATGAATGACGCAGCGCTCCCGTTCCCCTTGGCCGGCGCAGCCGCCGGCGCATTGAAAAGCCGCCGCCGAAAAACAAGGCTGCTACGACTTTTTCTCCATTTTGGGCAGGGGCAAAACGCAGGATTGTGCCGCCCCGGCAGCGCGGCGGAAATCGTTGAGCGGCTGTGTGGTAGCATCGAGCGTTAGGACGGTTTGAGCACAGGCAAGGTGGACGTTGCAAAGAAGGTCGTCTCGAAAAATTGAAAACAGGTTTTCAGACGACCTCATTTTTATCTGTAACCTGCCCCTCTCCCGTCCGGCGGGAGGGGCCGGGGAGAGGGTGGCTCTACGGGTTGTACGAATTTGATTTGACCTAAAGTCGCAAAGCCCCCTATCCTAACCTTCCCCGCCGGACGGGGGAAGGGACAAGTTGTCGTTGCGGCAACAAGTAGCGTGGGCTTTCGCCCACAAGATGAAAAGCCAAAATGGATGCCCATTTGGCTGTTGTCTGATTTGGATTTTTAGATAGCGGATTTTGTGGACGCAGACCACGCTACGGGTTGGATTTCCAATTTAATTGAATAAAAACCTGTGTTGATTGCATAAAAATGAATCCAGGTCGTCTGAAAATCCCCAACCGCTCACTACTCAAGCCGTATTCCTCTTTGTTTGGAATACGGCTTGTCGTTTTCCTGCCGGTTTATTTCTTCTGCCACGCTTGGCGGAGGTATTCGATGTGGTCGGGGAGGGCGTAGAAGGGCGTGTTGCCGTGGTTGGCGTTGGGGTAGAGGGTAAATTGTGCGTCTGCGCCGAGGTGTTGGAGGGTGCCGGCAAGCAGTTTGGCTTGGGCGACCATTTCTCTGCCGATTTGTTCGGGGCGGTTGCTGCGGCCTTCGTGTTCGCCGACGCTGATGCGGACGGCGGTGTCGGCGGAAGGGCGGACGGTAGGAAGTCGAGGACGCGGCGGTTGTGCCACCAGACGGAGGGGAGGCGAGCAGGTTGTGTTTGAAGCGGTCGGGGGCGGTGAAGAGGGAATAGAGTCCGAACAATGCGCCGAAGGGTGTCCGAACAGGGCTTGTTCTTTGGGGTTGACGGGGTATTTGGCGGCAAGGGTCGGGGCGAGTTCGTGGTCGAGGAAGGCGGCGAAGCGGTCGGCTTGTCCGTACTGGCGGCGGTCTGCTTCGGTGGCGGTTTCGGGCAGGGGCGGGTGTAGTCGAGGGCGCGTTGGGTCAGGTCGCGGACTTCGCCGTTGGGATAGCCGATGCTGACGATGAGGCAGGCGGCGCGGCTTCGGGTCATGGGATTGATGAGCAGGGATTGCGCCATGCTGAGGGCGGCGGGAAAGAAGGCGTCGCCGTCGAGGATATGGAGGACGGGATAGCCTTGCGGGGGCGGGTCGCCGATGGCGGCGGTTTGGATGCGGTAGCTGCGGCCGGTGTGCTCGGAGCGGATGTGGGTTTCTTCGGCTTGCAGCAGGCGGGCGGCTTGCCAGTGTGCGGTGCGTGAGGTCATGGCGGGGTTGTCGGTTGTGTTGGTGGGGTGTGTTGTGTTATCGGGTTGTCGGATGTTTCAGACGACCTTTGGGCTGCGTCTGCTGTTTTTTCTATAGTGGATTAACTTTAAACCAGTACGGCGTTGCCTCGCCTTAGCTCAAAGAGAACGATTCTCTAAGGTGCTGAAGCACCAAGTGAATCGGTTCCGTACTATCTGTACTGTCTGCGGCTTCGTCGCCTTGTCCTGATTTAGTTAATCCACTATATTTGAATACATGGACATAAATGATAAAACCGGACAGGGTGGTGTTCCCTGCCCTGTCCGGTCTGTTTTCGTAATGTGTTGGTCTTCTGGTTTTTGGCGGTGATTTGTTTTCCTTTTGCTTTTCCCGTTTTTAGAAGTCGTAGCGGAGGTTCGCCATCAGGCTGCGCCCGAGCCGGGAATGTTGAAGGTGTTCGCGCTGCCGACGCGGGCGTAGTAGTGGCGGTTGAAGATGTTGTCGGCGTTGATTTGCAGCTTCAGCTTAGGGCGTGAAACGGTATGCCGCCATGGCGTCGAAGGTGGCGTAGCCGCCTGCACGCAGCCCTGCTGCCGAGGAGATGCTGCTCATCGCGTTCACGCCGCCGCCGAGGGTCAGCGGGCGTAACTTCGTAAGTCGTCCACAGGTTTGCGCTGTGTTTGGGCATCAGCAGGAAGATGCCGTCGTCGCGCGAGTTGGCGGCGGTTTTGATTTGGCTGTGCAGATAGCTGTAACCTGCGTGGATTTGCCATTTCGGTGTAATCGCGCCGCTGATTTCGGTCTCAACGCCTTCCATCACGCGTTTGCCCAAGGCGGCGTAACGGGTGTTGCGGTTGTTCGGGTTCAGCGGTGCGGCGGCGTTTTTGTCTTTCAGGCGGTAGAGGGAGACGCGGGTGTTGAGGCGGTCGTCCATGTAGCTGCCTTTTGTAGCCGACTTCAAACTGGTTGCCTTCGCGCGGTTTGAGCAGGTTGCCGTCGGTGCCGAGGCTGGTTTGCGGCGTGTAGAGTTGGGAGAAGCTGGCGTAGAGGCTGTTGTTGTCGTTCAAGTCGTAAACTGCGCCTGCGTAGCCGGTGAACTTGGTTTTGCTGGCTTTGTGCAACTCGTCGCCTTCGCCCGCTTCGATTTTGTAGTGTCCCAAACGCCAGCCGCCGATGAGCGACAGCCTGTCGACCGGATGGAAGACGGATTTGCCGTAAACGCCGAATTCGTCAAGGTTTTCGGTAGCGACGGTATGGCTGTAACCGCGCGCGCCGGCACGGGCGTTCTGCATCAGGTTGACATAGGGAACGGAGTGGAAATCGCCCAAGGCAACATTACGCGCAACGGCTGCACGGCCTTGCTCGTTGGTGCTGCGCAAGCGGTTGTAGTCCGCGCCGACGACGAGTTCGTTGGCGGTGTTGCCCAAGGCAAACGGACGGCTGTAGCTTGCGTCAACCGCGAAGGCTTTTTGTTTGATTTCCGTGCCTAAGCCGACGACGTTTGCCTTATTGTCGGCAGAAAGTTTGTTGGCGGCGAAGGTGTAGTTGAGTCGGCATCGCGGTCGGAATAGCGCATACCGATTTTGCCGTAGCCGCCGTCGTCAAAAATAATGTTTCAAATCGGCGAACACGTCATGGCTGTTCATTTTAAATTTGTTCCAATCCGCGCCGACGAAAGTGTGGTTGGGCAGGGACAGCAAATTGCCGCTGCTGCCGACGGGCAGGCCGTTGTACGGCGCGAGGTGGCGTTGCTGGTAGAGATAGCCTACGCCCAAAGTCGTGTCGGGGTTGATGTCCCAATCCGCCGCCGCATAGAAGGTTTCGTGGTGGTTGTTTTTCTCGGCAGGACGGGGAGACGCGCCCGAAGTTTGCGCCATCACACGGGCGCGCACGCTGCCGTCGGCGTTCAGAGGTCCTGAAACATCGGCTTCGGCTTTATATTGTTTGTGCGTACCGAACCCTGCCGCCGCATGGCCTGGAACTCTTTGGTCGGGCGTTTGCGCACCAAATTCACAATGCCGCCCATCTCGCCGCTACTGTCAAACAAGCCGCTCGGCCCTGCGCATCACTTCGACGCGGTCGAAGGCGAACAGGTTGGGCAGCGTGCCGTTGATACTCTGCATTTGCGCAGGCAGGCCGTCGATGTTGTATTCACTGTATTCGTAGCCGCGCGCATAAACCGACGAGCGTCCGTCGTCATTGCTCAACACGCGCAGACCCGGCGTTTTGCGCGCAACTGGTCAAACGTATCGACGTTGCGGTCTTTTACCTGCTGGTTGGTGATGATGCTGACGGATTGCGGAATTTCGCGCAAAGACGCGGGGATTTTTGTGCCGACGGTGGCGGCAAACGAGCTGTAATCGCCGTTTTTCTCGGTGGCAATCGCGTTATACGAACGCTGCCCCTTCACATGGACGGTATCCAGCTCGACCGTTTCGGCGGCAAATACAGTGGAAGATAAAGCGGCCACAACGGCGGCAGCGGTCAGATTGGGTCGGAACATCAATTTCTCCGTTCATTGTACAAATGAGAATGGTTGTATTTTATAAGCTTGATGTCTGAAATTGTAGAAAAAAACTATCGTTTTTCCCGACAATCTCTTGTGAATATGCGACAAGGTCGTCTGAAAACTTTAATTTGGTTTTCAGACGACCTTGTCCGTTTTGCTGCAAATTTTGTTTGAAAGGTTGTTTTGTAATTTCGATACAAAATTCAAAAATTTTCATTTTCATATGAATTGCGGCGGGCAAAACAATAGCAATATGGCAAAGGGGAAGACTCGGCAGCCTCTTTTATCAAAACTCGTTAAAATGATTTTATTTCAATGTATTAAAAACAGAGAAATCCTGAAAGGGGTCGTCTGAAAACAGCATGCATGGTTTGTGATGTAAGTCAAAGAGAAATGTAACAAAATTACTTATAGTAATCGTAGTGAAAATTTATCGTCTTTATTGCCACCTTATATCAAGGAGATACACCATGAACGCATCAGCCGACAATGTCGTCAGCCCCGCCATCGCCGAGGTCAACAGTTTGGTTGAAAAGGGTTTGCGCTCGTTGGACGAGTTTCGCAAGCTGAATCAGGAGCAGATTGATTATATCGTTGCCAAAGCCTCCATTGCCGCGCTGGACAAACATGGTGTACTCGCCATGCACGCGGTCGAAGAAACGGGACGCGGTGTATTTGAAGATAAGGCGACCAAAAACCTGTTTGCCTGCGAAAACGTCGTGCGCCGCCTGCGCGATTTGAAAACCGTGGGCGTCATCAGCGAAGACGATGTAACCGGCATTACCGAAATCGCCGATCCGGTCGGGGTCGTCTGCGGTATCGTGCCGACCACCAATCCGACTTCCACCACCATTTTCAAATCCCTGATTGCACTGAAAACCCGCAATCCGATTATTTTCTCGTTCCACCCTTCCGCCCAGCAGTGTTCCGCCCATGCCGCCCAAATCGTGCGCGATGCCGCGATTGCCGCCGGCGCGCCGGAAAACTGCATCCAGTGGATTGAAAAACCGTCTATGGAAGGCACTTCCGCGCTGATGAAGCATCCGGGCGTGGCGACGATTTTGGCGACCGGCGGCAATGCAATGGTGGAAGCCGCTTATTCCTGTGGCAAACCTGCGCTCGGCGTCGGGGCGGGCAACGTGCCTGCCTATGTCGAAAAAACGGCAAACATCCAGCAGGCGGCACACGACATCGTGATGTCCAAAGCGTTCGACAACGGCATGATTTGCGCCAGCGAACAAGCCGTCATTGCCGACAAAGAGATTTATAAAGAGCTGGTCGAAGAGTTCAAATCCTACGGCGTGTACTTCGCCAACAAAAAAGAAAAAGCCATGCTCGAAGACTTCATCTTCGGCGTTACGGCAAACTGTGCGAACTGCTGGCGGCGCGGAAACTCAATTCCGCCGTTGTGGGCAAACCGGCGGCGTGGATTGCCGAACAGGCCGGGTTTAAAGTCCCCGAAAAAACCAACATCATCATCGCCGAATGCCGCGAAGTCGGCCCCAACGAGCCGCTGACCCGCGAAAAACTGTCGCCCGTACTGGCAATGCTCAAAGCCGATTCCACCGAACAAGGCTTGCAGTTTGCCGAACAAATGGTCGCCTTCGACGGCTTGGGACACTCCGCCGCCATCCATACCGCCGACCATGAATTGGCAAAAACCTTCGGCACCCGCGTCAAAGCCCTGCGCGTGATTTGGAACTCGCCCTCCACCTTCGGCGGCATCGGCGACGTTTACAACGCCTTCCTGCCGTCCCTGACCTTGGGCTGCGGCTCTTACGGCAAAAACTCCGTCGGCGGCAACGTCAACGCAGTCAACCTGTTAAACATCAAAAAAGTAGGCCGTCGGAGAAACAACATGCAATGGTTCAAAGTACCCGCCAAAATCTATTTCGAGCGCGATTCCATCCAATATCTGCAAGACATGAAAGACTGCGAAAAAGTCATGATTGTGACCGACCGTTCGATGGTCGATTTGGGCTTCGTCGATAAAGTGACCCACCAGCTCCACCAACGCAAAAACAAAGTAACCATCCAGCTTTTCACCGACGTCGAAGCCGATCCCAGCGTCCAAACCGTCTATAAAGGCACGGATTTGATGCGCAGCTTCCAGCCCGACACCATCATCGCGCTGGGCGGCGGCTCGCCGATGGACGCGGCAAAAGCCATGTGGCTCTTCTACGAACAGCCCCAAGTCGATTTTGAAGACCTCGTCCAAAAATTCATGGACATCCGCAAACGCGCCTTCCGCTTCCCCGAATTGGGTCGCAAAGCCAAATTCATCGGCATCCCCACCACATCGGGCACCGGCTCCGAAGTCACGCCGTTTACTGTCATCAGCGACGGCGACAAAAAATACCCATCGCCGACTACTCGCTGACCCCGACCATCGCCATCGTCGATCCTGCGTTTACCATGACTGTGCCGGCAGGCGTAACCGCCGACACCGGTCTGGACGTACTGACCCACGCCGTAGAAGCATACGTTTCCGTGCTCGCCAACGACTTCACCGACGGCCTCGCCCTGCAAGCCATCAAGCTCGTGTTCCAATACCTCGAACGCTCCTACAAACACGGCGCGTCCGACCCCGAAGCACGCGAACACATGCACAACGCCTCCACCATCGCAGGCATGGCATTCTCCAACGCATTCCTCGGCATCAACCACTCGATGGCGCACAAAATCGGCGGCAAATACCACGTTCCGCACGGCCGCGCCAACGCCATCCTGCTGCCGCACGTCATCCGCTACAACGGCACGCGCCCGCAGAAAACCGCCACTTGGCCGAAGTACAACTACTACAAAGCCGACCTGAAATATCAGGAAATCGCCCGTACCTTAGGCCTGCCGTGCGCCACCCCGGCCGAAGGCGTAGAATCCTTCGCCCGCGCCTGTCATGAACTGGCGGTCAACGTCGGCATCAAAATGTCGTTCAAAGAGCAGGGCATCGACGAAAAAACCTTCATCGACGGCCGCAAAGAGCTGGCAATGCTGTCCTTTGAAGACCAATGCACACCCGCTAACCCACGACTCGCATTGGTCGCCGACATGGAAGAAATCCTGACCAAAGCTTATTACGGCGAATAAGGTTCGTGTAAACCATAAAGCGTAAAAAAGGTCGTCTGAAAACCGTATTTCGGGTTTTCAGACGACCTCTGTTTTTATATTGTGCCCCACTTATAGTGGATTAAATTTAAATCAGCCGTAGCGTGGGCTTTGCCCACGAATGAACTATAAATAATTTGATTCGGATGTTCGGGCGGGAAGATCGTGGGCGAAGCCCACGCTACGATTTGCTGCAACGGTACTTGTTCCTTCCCCCGTCCGACGGGGAAGGTTAGGGATGGGGGTGGCTTTATGGTTTTAGGTAAAATCAAATTCGTACAAACCGTAGAGCTGCTCTCTCCCGCCAGACGGGAGAGCCAGCCGCCCGCAGCGTGGGTTCTACCCACGAATAAACAGAGATGATTAGATTCGGATGTTTGGATGGAAGATCGCGGGCGAAGCCCACGCTACGATTTGCTGCAACGGCAGCTTGTTCCTTCCCTCGTCCGACGGGGGAAGGTTAGGATGGGGTGGCTTTTATGGTTTTAGGTAAAAATCAAATTCGTGCAAACTGTAGAGCCCCTTCCCGCCAGACGGGAGAGCCAGCCGCCCGTAGCGTGGGTTCTACCCACGAATAAACAGAGATGATTGGATTCGGATGTTTGGACGGAAGATCGCGGGCGAAGCCCACGCTACGATTTTCTGAAACGGCATCTTGTCCCTTCCCCGTCCGACGGGGGAAGGTTAGGATGGGGGTGGCTTTATGGTTTTAGGTAAAATCAAATTCGTGCAAACCGTAGAGCTGCTCTCTCCCGCCAGACGGGAGAGCCAGCCGCCCGTAGCGTGGGTTCTACCCACGAATAAACAAGGATGATTGGATTCGGATGTTCGGGCGGAAGGTCGTGGGCGAAGCCTACGCTACGGGTTGGTTTATCTCTTAAATCTGTATCCACTTTGACGAAGGGTCGTCTGAAAACAGAAATCCTCAATTTTTCAGACGACCTCAATAACAGACTTTCAATTCAATCTACGCTTGCTGGATAGCACCAATAAGAAGGTAATTTTTACAATTGAAATTTACGGCAACTATTTACATTATCCACGCCATAATAATTTTCCGCATCCAATTTATTATTTCTATAAAATATAGGTATTCCTCTAAAATATTTATTTAAATCAATATCTCTATCCCCATCCCCATCACTTAAGGTATGTTTTCCTTTCCAATTAACGTAGTATTTAGAAGGCGCCATAACCAAACACCCGCTTTTATGATTTAAAAATCAAAATATTATTAGTTTCATGGTAATGCGAAGAATTTTCTTCCAAATCCTCTACCATGCCTCCTTCTATATGCATAAATATCGAATACTTGCCATCAGGTGAAGATTCCAGATAAACCATTTCAGATACACAATTATCTACTTTATCTTTTGATAACAGCCATCTTGTAAGGAATATGTTTTTTTATTCCTTTTATTTTTTTCATCGTATAGCGCATAAAAATATTTTATTTTGGCTTTAAAAAACTCTAGCTGCCCATAACCCAACAAATTTTGCACTTCATGAACAGGAAAAAAATATTTTGTTCTGCCATAGCGAAACTACTATAAATAAAGAATAATAAAACGATTTTCTTCATATCAATCCACCCTTGCCGTATTACTCCTACTGTGCTTAAGCTTCTGCTCCCGTGCCCAATCCACCATATCTTTAGGATAGTACAGATACTGCCGCAGGGAGGTGTCGTCCAAGTCTTTTAAATAGGCGACTGCGGCGGATTCAAAGCTCCAGTAGCCGATATAGCCCCCATATTCGGGATCTTGGTTCAAATGTGTATCAATCAGGAGATTACCGATTTTTCGGTTGCCTTCGTACCAGCCGGAGAGGTAAGCGTTGAGGTGTTTCAGGGTTTCTTCCTTGCTCTCCGCCATGATTGCTTGTAGCAGGGGTTTGCGGAAGTTGTGTCCGCCTTTGGCAAATTTGGCGCTGGGATCAAATTTCGTGGGTAGTGCCATATTCATCAAAGCCCTGAATGATGGATCGTAATACATTTCGTCATCGTTATAGGGATTGAGGCTGTCTTTAATGGTTTCCAGCCAATCCATCCGTTCGAACAATAGGCAAAGTCCGATAATGTTGGGTTGCTCTTCTCCCGCCCACTCCTCCGGCCCCCAAATAAACATGATGTCTTCCTTTTGCCCGTATTGCCTGTATATCCAGGCATTGCTTACAGTAATAAACTATCTGCTCCATACGCTTCTTGATGTCTTCTATCGGAAATCCTGCGGTGTATTCGGTAAGCATTGTTAGATAAAGTTGTTGAGGCAGTGCATCTGAAGGAATAGTTGAGTCACTCTTACTTTCTTCTATCCACTCTTGCAGCAGTTGTAGATTTTCAGAATAACTGGTTTTAAAAATCTTTCTTTAAACAATCCTCTGGCGGTCTTTATTGCGATCATATTTAACTTGATTGGTCATTTTAGTCCTTAAATAGACAAGTAAGTTATTTAAATCATCTGGGGCTGGTTTCTGCATTTTCCTGACGTTTTTTGCATTTTCATAGTCTGCTTGCGCTTTTAGGGAATAAAACAATCAATTCTTTACCTAGAGAATGTGGTCGGCAGGTTTGTGATGGCGGTGTATCAAAACCATATGAACAATTGAACAGGACGACTGCTATTGGCAAAGAGGTCGTCTGAAAACTTTCAGACGACCTTGATAGATGTTGGATTTCCAATTAAAGACTTTGATATTTTGGATATGTTATCGATACTCGGAAGGATGGCATTCGATATTCGGTTTGTATGCGCTTTTAATGTTTATATCGACAGTATCGGCATTTTTTTGCGGAACAACACAGCATTATGATAGGCATAAACTGCTGACTCAAAATAGTTATCATAAGTCATCTTCAAGCTTTTATCATTGCGCATAATATCCCATATCATTTTCCGACGCTGTTTTCTGGATTCCCTCTAATGAGGAAACCAAAAATTTCGTTATAAAATGAAAACTTTGTTCAAATATTTGCTGATGATTGAAATTTTATCTTTTAGGACGGTAGAATGCGGGGTTATTGGATAGGAGACATCCTCTAAAATGTTGGAGCTACCTGAATTGTGGTTCCGAGTGTCAAAATTTGAACAATGAAAGTACCGATCATGCAGGAACCTTATTCTCGTGAGGGGAATAATCCCTCATCTCATTCCGGCTCGTTTTGGGAGCGCGAAGTATTGCGCGAAGTATTGCTGGCTTCTTATAAAGAGCAGCGTAGCGCACGTATTTGGCGCAATATTTGGCGTGTTATCGGTGTGATTTTTATTTCTCATGTTTATTGCGTCACTGTTTGGAGACGATACCGATGCAGTGCAAAGCAGCGGGAGCATACGGCAGTGATCGATTTGAAGGGCGAAATCGGCAATGAGACTTGATGATCAGGTTGAGATGCTGCGCACCGGTATGGAGGCGGTTTACAATAATCCCAATGCTAAAGCGATTATCATCCGCGCCAATAGTCCGGGCGGATCGCCTGTGGTTTCCAATATTGCGTTTAACGAAATCCGCCGTATGAAATCGGAGCATAAAGACATTCCCGTGTATGTGGTGGCGGAAGATATGTGTGCATCGGGCTGTTATTACATTGCGGCGGCGGCTGACAAGATTTATGCGGACCCGTCCAGCGTGGTCGGCAGTATCGGTGTGATTGGCGGAGGGTTTGATGCGACGGGGCTGATGGATAAAATCGGTATCAAACGTCGTCTGAAAATCGCGGGCAGCAATAAGGGTATGGGCGATCCGTTTTCTCCTGAAACGCCCGCACAAACTCAGATTTGGGAAAAAATGCTGACCGATATCCATAAGGAATTTATTAAATCGGTTAAACTCGGACGCGGAAAGCGTTTGAAAGATCAGCAGTATTCTGATGTTTTCAGCGGCCGCATCTATACCGGTTCGGAGGCTAAAGAAGTGGGATTGATTGATGATTTCGGCAGCGTATATAGTGTCGCTAGAGATGTCGTCAAAGCCCCTGAGCTGGTGAACTATACGCCTGAAGAAGATTTCGGCAAAATATTGGGTCGCCATTTGAGTGCTGAAATGGAGACTAAAGTTAAAGAAAAACTGTCGAAAATATGGTAACAGGATTTGTCTATTATTCGTTTGTTGCCGCCCCAGGTAAGTGTGGGGTCGTCTGAAAACGTATCTCTTGAGATGTTTGATGATGTTCCATATGCCATTTATAGGTTGGAAGGTAACAAAACCAATGACAAAAAAGCGGCTTGGAAGGTGTCCTTGCCGCTTTTTTAAGTCCACTAATATAGGGTAAAGTTATCCGTCTTTCTATTAAAGCGACCGCAGAAGCAGTTTTTTGTATGTCAAACAGTTTTTTGTTGATAATACGAAGGCTCAAGATCGGAGCGGCTGAGGCTGAATGTTTATCATGAAAATGCCAAGAAATGTTTGAGGTCGTCTGAAAAGCCATTTTGTCATTTCATCCGTGTGATAAAGTTTATCAGTCGGCGTTAGCGCCCCTGATTTTTGCATCCAACCCCTTCATATCTTATAAATATTATGATTAATGTCCAACATCTAGATTTTTACTACGGCAATACGCAGGCATTGTACGATGTCTCAGTTGAACTTCCGCAGGGGGCAGTATTACCGGATTAATCGGACCTAATGGTGCCGGCAAATCCCACTTTGATGCGTTGTATGGCAGGATTGGAAAATCCCGACATCCGGCGATGTCTTGCTTGACGGTCTGCCTATTCTTGATAATCCGCGCGACAGCTTTTTCCAAACTCGGCTACCTGCCTGATTTTTGGTTTTGCCGGATGGTTTGAGCGTGATCCAGTGCTTAACGTATGCCGCCAAATCCCGCGGTATTCCTGATGCGCGACTTCCTGATTTGCTGCTGGAAACCGTTCGCCTGCTTAATTTGGAACATAAACTGTATGCCAAAGTCAGCGACCTTTCCTGCGGTCAGAAACAGCGTGTCGGTATCGGGCAAGTCATCATCCATCGTCCTAAGTTCTTGCTTTTGGATGAACCTGCCAGCGGTCTTGACCCTGAGGCACGACATGAATTGTCTTTTGTTGCTGCTGAAGCTCAAAGATGAAGGCATGAGCATTTTGGTGTCGAGCCATATTCTTTCCGAGCTGGACGAATATTGTTCGCATATGCTGGTTATCAAAGGCGGACGTGTTCAGGCATTTCAATCTGTTAATGATGATGTTAACGAAGATCAGACTGTTTCGCTGCAATTTGTCGGTTTGGATGAATCCATATTCGAGCGGGTCCGCAATACGGAAGGCGTGAAGCAGGCAGAATGGAGCAATCATGCCGTTACTGTCATATTGGATGCGGGAGAAGAAGCTCGTGCAGCCTTGTTGCGTAAGCTGTTTGAACAAAACCTGCCTTTGAGCGAAGCTGCCGTCATTAAAGCGTCGCTGCTAAACAGTTATCAAAACAGCCTCAATCTCCACGAGCAGGAGCAACAAAGAGCAACAGGAGCAAGCCGATGGACAATAAATTGAATATCCCCAAAATCCGGGTTAACGCCGAATTTCAAAGGCTGATGTGGCTCAACATGAGCTGGGGCATGATTGCAGGCATCATCATACTCTACAGCCTGTTTGTTTTTGCCAATGCCAATTCTGAAAACCTGGTGGAATATATCGCCAGCGTCGGTGCGTTCGGTACCGGCATTTCAAATATCGCCCTTTATCTGCAGATTGAGCGCAGTTTGCGCCAAGATGTATCCAGCAATGCATTTGATCAGTTGCGCATGTCTTCTTTGTCTCCGTGGCAGATGGCTTGGGCGAGGATTGTTGTCGCGCCTTTGACCGGCTGGGTTATTTTCCTTGTCGGCTGGATACTGATCGGCCTAACGATGTTTCATTTCAACCATGAAGACAGCGATGTTTTCATCATATGGTTGACTATGCCGCTCAACTCATGGGCACTCGCCTGCATGATATTGGTTAATGCTTTGCAGTTCAAACGCGGCAACGATCAATGGGAAGGGTCTCTATTACAACTCCTATTGCTGTTTGTCGTCATGGTCATGTTCGTCACCAGTATGTTGACCGCTTTGGAAGATATTCCGGGTTTGCGTGACAATGTGTCCCCAGTATCCCCAATTATTGCTTCCATTATTTCTGTTGTCTTATGCAGCGTTGCCGCCCGCGCTGCTATGGCAGAACGCCTGCACCTGCGCTCTTCCCGATTGACTTTTATCGTACTTGGACTTCTTACGCCTTTGCCTTTGGCTTTGATCAGCTTCGTAAGCAACTATCAACAAGCGCTGTATATTTGCGCCGTAGCTTATGGCGGTATAAGTATTTTGTCTTTGATTACGCAGAAGCAGACAAAGCTTTTCTTCTGTTGGAGAATTTGTCCGTGCACGCAATAGAAAATCGAAATGGGCGATTGCCTCGTTGCCTGCTTGGATGATTCTTTTCCCTTTGGGATTGGTTTGTGCTGTATTGTTGTCAGCAGACTTGGTATGGTCATACATAACACCATTCTTTCTCCTCATATTGCTGGTTTTTTCCATCAACCAAATGAAATGGCGATACAACAACATCACCATCGCATTATTGATATACCTGCTCTCCGAGGTCTTTGGTTCGTGATTTCATTGTAACAGGAGCGTATTTTTCTGTTTTTGCACCCTGCCTTTCGCCATAGAGAGGTTGGAGGCGGGATAGGATAAAGGTCGTCTGAAAACCGGTTGACAAGGTTTTCAGACGACCTTTATCTATACGCAAATGAATTCGGCTGTATCGAGGCCGTCCATGCTTTTTCCGCCCCAAACTCATCTATAACGGCATTTAAATATCAGTTAAGAAACAATGCCCAAAACCGCCCCTGCCTTGTCGGAATTGCC
>BNJV01000737.1_pt1 | contig 24655 bp, 31 predicted proteins | sample 8540591 | NCBI WGS metagenome assembly BNJV01 (sample SAMD00202457, study PRJDB9452) | human saliva metagenome | host: Homo sapiens | reverse complement strand
GAATTTCAATTTTTCAGTTTTTTTCATATATAATCTCCTTCATTTTCTTATTTTTTTATTTCCTTATCTTTATATAGTTATAATACTAAAAATTTAAGATAAAAGTACAATACCGTCTACAAAAATGTGCTATAATTAAAAATGCATACTAGAAATAAAAAAATTATATGAGGTGATTTATATGATAGAATTGGAACAACTAAAACAGCTTATTGCGTTTGCAACATATGGAACATTATCAAAAAGCTGCTGAAGAATTGTATATTTCACAGCCTGCCCTTTTCCCGTTCAATACAAAAGCTGGAAAAAAACTTTAGGGGGTTGAACTGTTTTGACAGGAAAAAAATAAGATGGAATTAAATCAAAATGGAAAAAAACTGTTATCCAGTACGCAGAAAAAAATATTGAATCTTGTAGATGAAATGGAAGAAAAAAAGTTAATAAAAAAATAATCAGGTTCTAAAATAATTTTTTTCAATCGGTTCATGTGCTCCAGCTCCATTGTGGGATATGATTTCATTATTTGGAAGATTTTTATCCTGAAAAAAATATTCTTCATAAAAATAGAAAAATAATCTTCAGCTATTTGAAAAAAACTTAAAAAAATGACATTTATCAGATGATCATACTTTCTGAACCTATTGATAATTCTGAATTTTTTTCTGCATAAAATACAAAACTGAACAATTATTTTTTTATCAGTTCCTTTGCAACATCCACTGGCTAAAAAGAAGGAAATACATTTTTTTCAGATATTACAGATGACAGAATGCTCTTATTCAATCCAATAGGAATATGGAAGGATGTAGTTTTTAGAAAAAAATGCCTAATATGAACTTCCTTATCCAAAGTGACAGGATTATTTATCAGGAATTAGCTGAAATGCAAAAATTTACTACATTTCCGTTCAAATTTCACACTTGAACGTGAAGACAATTTTCAAAAAAATAATATTTCAATTCCGATTATTGATAAAGAAGCAAAAAAATGACATTTTACTGTATTTGTAAGAAAAAAATATAAAAAAATGAAATTGAGAAAAACTTTTTGATAGTTTTAGTAAAGATTCTTAGAAAAATAAGAGGGAAGAAATCTCCCTCGTATTTTTTTATTATTTCCTTCCATTAAGCCATTTTTACTATTTCCACATCATCATGATTTAAGAATAGACTTTCCTTTTTTATCAAGTTCAGATATTTTTCTCCATATCCTCACTGTTCAATTCAAAAATCAAATACATTAAAAATTTTTCTTCAATTCTTTCTTTTTCTGACTGATTTTTGGTATTACAACTACATCTCTTTGAATTAGTCATCTTAAAAATTACCTGAGCCACAGATTTATTGTATTTTTTTACCAATTTCAGATAAAATTTCATTTGTAAATATTCCATTTTTTTCCTTCTGCAAAAGGTCCCCATGATTCTATTTGAACTCCATATTCCTTCATTATTTCATTTGCTTTAACCTGCTGATTGAAAAGGATGTGTTTCCACCTGATTTACAGCTGGCACTACTTCATTATTCAAAATAAAATCAACAAGTCTGTCAGGATAGAAATTACTTACACCAATTGCCTTTATTTTTCCCTTCCTTGTATAATTCCGTCATCGCTCTCCAAGCTCCATATACATCATTAAATGGCTGATGTATCAGATATAAATCAATATATTCCAAATCCAATTTTTTTAAAGAAGTTTCAAATGCCAATTTTGCCTTTTCATAATTTGCATCACTTACCCATAATTTTTGTTGTAACAAAAAAATTTCTTCTCTAGGTATACCGCTTCTTTTTTTATAGCTCTTCCCACAGCTTCTTCGTTTCTGTAGGACGCAGCTGTATCAATTAATCTATATCCTGCTTTTAACGCATTATAGACTGCTTCCTCACATTCTTTTTATATCATCAATTTGAAATACTCCAAATCCCAATATAGGCATTTTTACTCCATTGTTTAAAGTTACGTATTTCATAACATTTCCTCCTAATTTTTTTATATGTCATTTTTTTAATTACAGTTGTACTTTTTAATTTTTCTTGAACTTATTTTATCAATTTTTTTCCTCTGAAGTCTAATATCAATTTTGCAAATTCACTATAACTAAAACGCATACTATAAAGTTATCCATCATAAATTGTAATATTAAATACAACATTCTTTTTTTATCTTGACAGCAACAATTTTTTTGAGATACAATATATTAGAGAAAAAAATAAAGAAGTGAACTACTCCCGCTTTTAGAAGCGGGAGCTTCTTGGGAAGTATCTGCTTTTTGTTAGCCAAATATATTTACCAAGCTCTTCGGGATAGTTCCCTACCCTGTTTTTTTATTTTTCCTAATATTCCAACATCAATTTTTCCAATGTTTTTTTATATTCACTGCAGCATTGTAATCTCTATCAATTTCAATTCCACAGCACTCACATTTATAACTTCTTTCTGATAATTTCCAGTTTCTCTTTAACATTTCCACATTTACTACAAGTTTTTCGACGATGGAAACCACTTATCTATCTTCAAAAAAATTGCTTTCCTAAAAAAACATCAGTTTATACTCAACCATACTCAAAAACATTCCCCATCCATTATCTCCTACACTTTTTCCCAAAAATTTAATGCCTGGCTCATTCCCTTTCATATTCAAATCCTCAACAACCACAGCATTATATTCTTCAGACAATTTTTTTCGATAATTTATGTAAAAAAATCTTTTTCGACAATTTTTGATATACTCATGTAATTTTTGATATTTTTGATTTTTTTGCTTATACCAATTTTTTTAGAAAAATTTTCACTTTTCTTGACAATGACTTTTCTGTAATTTTTTTCAATTTTTTTTCTCCAATATCCTAAAATATTTTTGGATAATCAGCTCTTTGGTTTTCAGAACTGACAAATAACTCAGACATTGAAAAAAATCAAGTCCAATTATTTTTATCATTACTTGGCACTTTTTGAATTTCTTTTTCAAATTCTGTCAAGATGGAAACATAGTAATTTCCATTACTGTTTGTCAATGTTACTGACTTTATCTTGTAATCCTTCGGTATTTCTCTATGATATTTTAATTTAACTTTTTTTCAATTTTGGCAAAACCAAATATTTTTGTTTCCTCAATTCGTATTGAATTGTTCACACAATTTGTCGTGTAACTTTTTAACATTATTCTTTTTTTAGATTTGAATCTTGGAAACTTTGCTCTCTTTTGAAAGAAATTCGTAAATGATCGTTTTTACATTTAATTGAGCATTTGAAAGTGCTAGACTGTCTACTTCTTTTTAAAAAAATTGGTTTTCACTTTTCAAACTGGCAGGTGTAATTATTTTATTTTTTTCCAGTTTCTTCATAAATTTTATTCGCAGTATACAAAAAATTTTTGTTGTAGACAAAACGAACACATCCAAAAAGTCTTATTTATCAATAATTCTTGATCTTTATTTGGATAAATTCTGTATTTGAATGCCAAATTATATTTCATAAAATTACACCTCCTTTTTGATTTTTGAATATTATTTTTAATTATTTCTCTTCGATATTTTATACAAAAAAATTGTATCATAAGAGTATCCTTTTTTTCAATTTTTTTACAAAAAAAGCAATTCATCTCCCACTTATAGAAGTCGGAGACTTCTTGCTATCTTTTGTTAAAATATCTGCTAATCTTGTATTTTTTTTCAGCAACCGTTCCACCTAAACGATTACTCGTAGTATCGACATCTTCAAATAATCCTTTAATATCATCTTCCGACTCAAATCCAACAGCACTTGCTTCAATAGCTTTAAAAAAATATTTGCTAAATCTGTATTCAAATTTTCATTGGTTCTCGCTGTTTTTTTACTACATTTTTCAAAAAAAGTTGACTTGGTAAAATAAAAAAATCCTTTATCTTCCACAGTACCAGCTCTAAAAATATTCTTTGGCTTCTTCATCAGAAATATCCGCATAATTAAATTTCAAATCTCCAGCTTCATGTTCAGCTTTATTGAAAAAAATTCTGTCATATTTTCCGAAATAAATCTATAAAAATAATATTCCCAAAAATATATTGCTTAAAAATCCCAACCATCCACCGCTCCACGCACATTATCTGCAATTGCCCAAATTTTTACGATGCAGTTCTGCTCTTTGTGCCGTTTCATTTGATTCTTTTTGTATTTGCCACTTCTTTCTCCTTATATCTATTCATAATTTATTTTTTTGTTAACATTATACCATAGTTTCACATAAAATTTATTTTTCAGTACAAAAACTTTTTTTAAATATTGATTTTTCCCATTTTACTACGCAATCCTTTAAAAATATTTAAAACTAATTTTATTTTTCTATTTTTTTCAAAACTTAAAAAAAGCAGTATAAAAATTAGAAATCTATTTTTTTTCTCTAAAACTATTGCATTTTTCACTATTTCAAGGTAAAAATCATATTAGGATTATATGATAATTTTAAAAAAATAATAAACTTTATTAGGAGGAATACTTATGAATTTATGGATACTTATTGGTATTGTTATTATTGTAGTGGGATTTTCTTTGAAGCTAGATGTGCTGGCTGTGGTACTTACTGCTGGTATAGCTACTGGAATTGCTGCAAAAATGAATTTTTTTGAAATTCTTGGAATTATTGGAAAGGCTTTTGTGGATAATAGGCTTATGTCAATTTTTTTGATTAGCTTGCCAGTTATTGCAGTCCTTGAAAGATATGGACTTAGAGAAAGAAGTGCAGCTTTAATTGAAAAATTAAAAAATGCAACTGCTGGTAGAATCTTAGGACTTTATATGGTAATCCGTTCAATTGCGAGTGCATTGTCAATTAGAATTGGTGGACACATTCAGTTTATACGTCCTCTTATTTACCCAATGTCTGAAGCTGCTGCAAAAGCTCATAAAAATAAGGATTTAACAGAAAAAGCAAACTGAAGAGTTAAAAAAAGTTTAAGTGCTGCAATTGAAAAATTATGGAAATTTCTTTTCACAAAACATATTTGTAGGGGCATCAGGACTTCTTTTGATTCAGACTACACTGAAGGAAAATGGATATGCTGTATCTTTGAAGCAATTGGCGCTATCTTCAATACCAATTGGGATAATTGCAATAATTTTTACTTTTATTCAAGTATATATTTATGATAAAAAAATAATTTTTGAGCAAAGGAGGTAAAAAAATAATGGAAATAAAAGCTCTTTTTAAAAACTTTTTGACACAAATTATTTATATTCTTTGCGGACTTGTCAGTATAAGTACTGGAATTAGAGGGTTGAAAAATGAAAAGGCAAAAATAGGAACATTTTTGTTTTGGACTATTCTTGGGATAATATTTATTTTTGGAGAAGCTATTCCATATAAGGTTACTGGCGGACTTCTTGTAATTCTTGCCATAATTACTGTAACAAAACAATTACATATTGGAAAATTTGAAAATATTTCTTCACAATTCAAAATCGCACAAAGTGAAAAATTAAAAAATAAAATTTTCATCCCAGCTGTATTAATTGGAATTGCCGCTTTTCTGATACTTCAATTTAAAATTGGAAAAACTGCTATACCACCTGCATTAGGTATCGGTGGAGGTTCGCTTGTCGCCCTTCTGGCAGCTGCAATTATCATAAAACCAAAATTCAGCGAAACAAACGAAGATACTTCAAAACTCCTTATGCAAATTGGTGCAACTGCCATTTTGCCACAGCTTCTTGCTGCATTAGGTGCTGTATTTACTAAAGCTGGAGTTGGAAAAGTAATAGCTGCCAGCATTTCATCGGTTGTCCCAACTGGAAATATCTTTATAGGAATCGTTATTTATGCTATTGGAATGGTTATATTCACTATGATTATGGGAAATGCCTTTGCTGCATTTTCAGTAATAACTGCAGGAATTGGAATCCCATTTATTATCAAAAACGGTGGAAATCCAGCTGTTATTGGTGCTTTGGGAATGACCGCTGGCTATTGCGGAACTCTTATGACTCCAATGGCAGCAAACTTTAATATTGTCCCTGCTTCAATTCTGGAAATAAAAGATAAATATGGAATTATAAAAGTCCAAGCTCCAATGGCTTTATTACTGCTTGTAACACATATTATACTTATGCTGCTGTTATTTGGAGTAAAATAAAACTGAAAAATACTATATTTCTAAATTTTTTTACAAACAAGTAAATTAAAAAAATCTAGAAAGGAGAGTATGAAATTATAAATTAAATCTATTTTTTTATAAAATCATACAAAAAAATACTATGAAAAATATTAGTTACTGGCTTTTGACCCTTTTTGGAGGTGAGCCCATAAATCCTGCCATCGAATCAGTTAAAAAAATTGCCTGATAATATTGCAGGAGCACAAATTATCAAATTGGAAATTCCGACAGTAAAAAGGAAAAATCTATTAAAAAAATTGAAAAAAAGCTATTGAAGAGCATAATCCAGATGTTATCTTGTCAATCGGACAAGCAGGCGGAAGATTTGATATTTCCGTTGAACGTGTTGGAATAAATCTTGATGATTTCCGAATACCTGACAACGAAGGAAACCAAACTATTGATGAGCCAATTTTTTTCCAGATGGAGAAAAATGCATATTTTGTAGATCTTCCTGTAAAAAGCTATGGTAAAAAAACATACAAAAAAATAAAAATTCCAGCTTCAGTTTCATACACTGCAGGAACTTTCATCTGTAATCACGTTCTTTACGGTACACTTTATTTAATAAATAAAAAAATACAAAAAAACAAAAAATCTGGATTTATTCATATTCCATTTTTACCAGAACAAGTTATTAATAAAAATACACCATCAATGGAATTAAATACTATTGTAAAAGGTTTAATTGCCGCAATTGAAAGCTATTGTAAAAAAATGATAAAGATATTAAAGAAACTGGCGGAACTATTTGTTAGCAACATTCTTCTAAACATTTAGATATATCAAAAATAAAAAAAGCCTGCTTTTTAAAAAAATTCTAAAAGCAGGTTTTATTATTTATTTTTTTACTTGTAAAAAGGTAAACTTTCTTTTTAAAAAAACAGAAACTAAATTTTATTCATTTGCTGTTAAGAAGTCAAAAATTTTTATTGTCAATTTTCTTTTTTTAGCCATAACAAAAAAACTCCAAATATTATATAGTTATTTTATCATATATTATTTAGAGGTTTACACAAAAATTATTACATACTCAATTCCCCTAAAGTCCATACTTCTAAAACCAATTAAGATAACTCCTTCTACTAATATTAATCCTTAAATTCAAGTATTTAATCTTCTAATAATTTGTATATACTATTATTCCTGTAACATCTCATCAAAAAAATTTCTTTTTAAGTCAATACTTTCAATAATTGATTGAAAAAAATTAATTTTTTTAGTTCTTCTGAAAAAAATAACTTTTATATTTTTTTCTTTACATTTCTCAATTAATTTTTGGATTCTCTTCTTCTTTAGCTGGAGTTATAACCAAAAATTTTATCAATTAGTTTTCCATCTTCCCATCCATATTCTTCAGCTTTTTTTACTTGGTCTATAATTATATTAATATTTTCATCAGAAATCTCACCTTTGTAATTTTTTTACTTGTATAGCTATGTTATAATTTTTCTGAAATTCCACGTACATTTACCAAAAACATCTGTTCCATGTTCTTCTTCTTTACTACCACCCTTTTTTTCAATCTTATATTCAGGATAGATTTTTTTCTAAAAATATCTTTTTAATACCTCTTCCCACTGAGAAGCTGTAAATTTTTGATTATATTCATCAACAATTTTATCACAACATTCTTTTTAAATCAAAAATGAGATTTTTACTTGTTCTGATACTATATTTTTTTATATTTTTCAACAACACTTGTTGATTCCTTGTTTCCTTCTAAATTTTTTTCATAATTTTTTTCAACATCTTCTGAAAGACGACTGATATTCCAAAAATCTATTTCTCGCTTTTAACGTACTTTGTATATTTCCGAAACATCTTTTTCCGTGTCTATTAAAAACATCCAATATAGTTTTGCAGGAAAAAAATATGTCCAAAATCTTTCTTTTCATCATCAATTTCAAATCTGTATCCTTTTTCTTTATCATTCCAGTCTTCAACTGCTTCAGCTATAGCAACACTACCCCAATCTGTAATCTGGGTATTAATAAAATATCTCCTTTTTACTTTTTTTCGTACATACTTAAATTTTTTTTTAGCACCACTATCCTTTGTATCAGGTAGTTCTTGATTTTTATCATATCCCCAACCTTGTCGTAAACGTCCTTGTTCTAATTCCTTAAAAAAAGAAATCTTGATTTTTTTACATCAATTCTGTATCCCCAGTAATGCTTTTTCTCTTTCTTGTGTATTTTCCATTCTAAATCCCTTCTTTCTATAATATTAATTAATTTATTTATTTAACTGAATCTTCCACAATGTAAGCAATAATATTTATGAAATTTTTCATTTTCTGGATATATTTGCAGTCCCCAAAGAAATGCCCGCTCATTAAGAATATTAGTCATTATTTTAGCAATATCTTTTATCTGAGTCAATTCAATATTTTTTTCCTGCTGTTATATTCAAAAAAATATTTTATAAGTTTTATTTTTATCAAAAGTTTCCAGCTTTTAGTTTTTAGGTTTTTGCAAGAAATCATCAAAAGTTTCTAAATTTCCTTTTTCAAAAAAATTACGAAAGATTTTTGAGGTTTTTTTGAAATACAGTTTTTAAGTCCGCTAAATCAAGAGTAACCATTCCTTTTTGCTGTTAAAGTTTTTATTATTCCGTTGATTCCATTTTTTTAAATCTTCTGAAGATTTGCATTTTATGATAAAGTCTGTTTTTTTGAATCAAATAGGTCAGTATAGCCATTTTCAATATCGTAAATGCCAGTAAAAAAATGTCGTTTTTTTCAGTGTTTCTGATTATTTCTAAGGCAAAAATTTTTTTATCATTTTCAAAATATGTATTTAAAAATTATCAAAATTACATCTGTATCTTGAAAAATTTATTTTTTTAAATCTTTGTAGTCATTTTTAATTGTAATAATGCTTATATTTTCATGTGTAATTATTTCTTTCTCAATAGTGCTTAGAGCTGTTTCTCCTAAACTTATAATTTTTTTATTTTTTTGGTATTTTTTTTCCATAAATTTTCTCCTTTTTATAGAAATTTATTTTTAAAAATTTTTGTATTCAATAACGTAATCTCCCTGACTTCGTAGCCACATTTCCGCTCCAAAACTTCCATAAACTTCGATTTTTTTACAGTATAAACTGTAGTTTCCCGATTATTTTTCTTTAACTATTTTTTTCATCCAATATTTCTGCAGTTGGAAATTTATCAAGCACATACTCGATATAGCCTCTGTATTTAAATTCTATTCTTGTAAGAGGTCCAGAATGCATAAAATGTATATATTTTCTAAATTCACCATCTTTAAATTTGTCAGAATAATTTAGGATTTTAAACTTCTTTGCCTGTATTTTTCTATCTTTTTCATTCTATCAATTCTAAAAAAATTGCAGGATATTCTTCTTTATTTTCAATATATCCAATTAGATAAAAAAATAATATTCAGAAAAACATTATTGACAGTGGCTTTTATTCTGTATTCTTTATATTGTTTATCTTTTTTTGTATAATTTAAATGCACCCATTCTTGGTTTTTTTATACATTGTGCTAATTTCCAAATGCTTTTCGAGTAGTTTCTGTCCATGTTGTAAAGGAATATAATTCACCTTTTTCACTATTTATCAAATTTTTTTATTATCTCCCTATCGTTTATTGAAGAATTATTAACTAGTTTCGTTATTAATTTTTTTCAGTTTCTTCTTTATTAAAAGCCCGACTTTCAAGGATAATTTTACTTATAGCCAAAAGTTCTTCGTTTGTAAAAAGCTATCTTGTCATTCTTTTCAAGATAATAACCTTTTTTTGAACTAGAATATTTTATATCCGATTCACCTTCTTCAAAAAAATAATTCCTCAAAGTAGCTATATCTCGTTGTATCGTTTTTTTATCAACTTTAAATTCATTAGCTAAATCACTTCTATTCACTATCTCTTTTTTGATTCAACCTTTTCATTATTTTTTTAATATTCTAATCGATTTTTTTCCTCAGAATTTTTCATTTTTCATGATTAAGATTAAGCCTTTCTAAAAAAATTCTTCTCAACGTTTTTAATTATACCTTGATTTATCACTTTTTTTCAAAATTTAAAAACTTTTTCCTAATTTTTTTCTATTACTTCGAAATCTTTTCTTTAATCTCTTTTCTTCAAAAATATTCTACATATTCCTCTCTTATGTCTCTACAATTTTTTTCATTTTATTAAATTTCTCAATTTTTTTCCGTTATTTTTATCAACCATTTTTTTTATATCTTTTAATGAACTATCTAGATTTACTGTAAAAACACATTAATGGAATTTCATTATTTTTCACAATCAATATCTTCATAATTAACTTCCTTAAAATTAGGAAATATATCTTTTAATTCTTTCTGAATTAATTTTATTGTCTTTTCTTCGATTTTATTATCATTAAACCATTTTTAACAAAAAAATAATTATTTGTTTTTTTATCTTCTGCAATTAAATTTACACAAAAAAACATTCTATAAAAAAATTCATGTTTTCAACCATTTTATATAATCAAAACAACGATATACATCATAATCTTCAAATTTTTTTATTTATATAACTTTCTAAAAACTAAATATAAAGATAAATTTTCGTTAATACTTTACACCAAAAATTTTTTTCTTATTTTCCTGATTAATTTGATTGTAATAACTGTCAAAAAAATACTGTCATCTATATATTTTTTTTGAATTTTTCAAATAAAGTTAAAAAAATTTTTCCTTTATCGTATAAAAATACTTATTTCTTCTACTTCTTCCTTTTCATACCTAGAAATTAAATCAGATGAAAAAAATGAACAATTTTTACATTATTCTCTTCGTTTTCTTTTTAAATTCTCATATTTTTTTAATAATTTAATTAATTTCCCATTGTATTCATTAAAATCTTTTGAATATTCATAATAACTAAAAATCTCTGAAAATATATATATTTTCTGTTTCCATTTTGATTCCTATTTAAAAATTAACAAAATCGGACAATCACCTAAAAATTCTATCAATAAAAGTTCTATTTTTCAGAATAATAATTTTTTTATTTGAAAAAAATGTATCTCAATATCTTCTGTAGTCTAACTTTTTCTCCTAAAATTTCCTCAATAAATTTTTTTGCCATATTTTTTTAAAAGCCACTTTTACTGCTATTATTTGTAGTCTCAACATTTAACCATTTTATCATCCAATATAAAAAATATCAATATCAAACTCAGCGTTATAAAAAGCATCATTTTTTTAACTAATTTTTACATTACTCATTTTTCCCCATCTCCTCAACTTTATTTTTTTGTTATTTAATTATACTTTTTTTATATGAGACATCTTTTTGTCCCTTTAGAATAAAAAAATTTATTTTTTTAAAAATTTTATAACTACGATATCAAATGCAACATTTCTTTTTTTTCATCTTGACAACAACAATTTTTCGAGATACAATTATATCAGAAAGAGAAAAAAATAATTAATATTTCTATAATAAAAGGAAGTGACTTGTTATGGTAAACCGTATCATTTTAAATGAAGTATCTTATCATGGATTTGGAGCAATTGAATCTATTCCAGGTGAAGTGGAAAAAAATAAATTCAAAAAGGCTTTTATTTGTACAGATCCTGGATTAATTAAAGCTGGAGCAGCTAAAAAAATTACTGATATACTTGATAAAGCTAATTTGGAATATTTAATATTTTCTGATGTTCAACAAAATCCTACGATTGAAAATGTAAAAGCTGGAGTTGAAAAATTTAAAGAAAGTGGTGCAGATTATATTATTGCAATTGGTGGAGGTTCTGCTATGGATTGTGCCAAAGCTGTAGCAATTATTATAAATAATCCTGAATTTTCTGATGTTCGAAGTCTTGAAGGAGTTGCAGATACAAAAAATAAATGCGTTCCAATAATCGCAGTTGCAACTACAGCTGGAACAGCTGCCGAAGTTACAATAAATTATGTTATAACTGATGTTGAAAAAAATAGAAAATTTGTCTGTGTTGACCCACACGATATGCCAATAGTTGCGATAGTTGATCCAGGAATGATGATGACAATGCCAAAAGAATTGACAGCTGCAACTGGACTTGATGCACTAACTCACGCAATTGAAGGATTTACAACAAAAGCTGCTTGGGAAATGACCGATATGTTCCATTTAAAAGCAATTGAATTAATAGCAAAATATTTGAGAAAAGCTGTGGAAAATGACGAAGAAGCTAAAGAAAAAATGGCTCTTGCCTCATATTTAGCAGGAATGGGATTCTCAAATGTAGGACTTGGAATTGTACACTCAATGGCTCATCCTCTAGGAGCATTTTTACGGAACTCCGCACGGTGTTGCAAACGCTATAATTTTACCAACTGTAATGGAATACAATGCTGAATATACAGGGGAAAAATTTAGAGAAATAGCAAAGGCTTTTGGAATAAAACACACTAGAAGAATGACTCCCGAAGAATATAGAAAAGCAGCAGTAGATGCTGTAAGACAATTGGCACATGACGTAAATATTCCTGAAAAATTTAAAAGGGAATAATGGACATAAAAGATTTGGATTTTATTGCTGAATCAGCTTTTGAATGATGTTTGTACTGGCGGAAATCCACGAGATACAAACTTGGAAGAAATAAAAGAACTTTATAAAAAAATTGTTGTAATTTACAAAAAAACTCCATTCGTTTTTAGAGTGGAGTTTTTCTATTCATATTAATTCCTAAATTTAAATATTTAATTTTCTTAAAATTCAAGTCTATTTAATAAATTTCAAAAAAATTCTTTTTACTTGTTTTTTTCAAGGCTTCTTTATAATATCCCTGTTTTCCTCCCATTGCAAATTCCTCAATTGTGATTTATACATTAGCGAAAAATTCATTTAAACCTTGAATTTTTTTCCCATTTTACTATACAATATTCTGAAGTATTCAAAACTAATTTTTTTAAATTTTTATTTCAAAAATAAACAGAAAGGAAAAAAATATGAAACAATATGTTGTAGATGCCTTTTACAGACACTGTTTTCAAAGGGAAATCCTGCTGCTGTGTGTATTATGGATTCTTGGATAGATGACGACTTGATGCTTTCGATTACTAGAGAGAATAATTTGTCAGAGACGGCTTTTTGCTGTGAAGGAAAAATGAGAAATATAGATTGCGTTGGTTCACGCCTGGCGGAGAAATCGACCTTTGTGGACATGCTACTTTGGCGACAGCTTTTTGTGATAACTAATTTTTTTATGAAAAAAATATTGATAAAATCGTGTTTGACACATTGAGTGGTGATTTAACTGTTCATAAAAAAGGAGAATTATTTGAATTGAATTTTCCTTCTTACGACTTAAAATCTGTTGAAATTACGAAAGAAATAATTGATGCGATTGGAGTTAAACCGCTAGAAGTCTTTATTGACAGGGATTTAGTTTGTGTTTTGGAAAATTCGGAACTTGTGGAAAAGTTTGAGCCAAATTTGGAAAAAATTAAATTGCTTGACGGACTTCTTTTACACATTACGGCTAAAGCTGATGAAAAACTCAGAATTTGATTGTGTTTCTCGTTCCTTTTGCACCAAAAATTGGATGTTGCCGAAGATCCTGTTTGTGGCTCTGGACATTGTCATCTTGTACCACTTTGGTCAGATAAATTGGGAAAAAACGAAATCGTCGCATTTCAAGCTTCCAAACGGACAGGAATTCTTTATTGCAAATTAGATAGAGAAAAAAATCGAGTTTCATTGAGTGGAAAAGCTGTATTATTTGCAGTTTCAGAAATTTTTTTATTTAAAAAAATTAACGATGTCTTTTTTTACTTTTTTTTGTGACAGACAAAAAAAGAAAAAAATTATTTTAGGAGGAAAAAAATTTATGACATCAACAAAAAAAGTTAATTTTCATTCTTTTTTTCAAAAATAATATAAATAGAATGATATTTTTTTAATGTTTTTTTGTGTATTTTTATACAATCTTGGACATCCAGCCACGCCAGCATTAATCGAACTTAGAAACTGGAAAAAGAGTATTTCTGGAGTTTTATTAGCTCTTATGAGTTGCTCGATGTTCATTTCATCACCATATTTGGGATCTTTAGCTGACCACGTTGGAATGAAAAAAATCTTTAAATTTATGCCATTAATTTATGGTTCAGCACAGTTGATCTTTGGATTCTCACCGTATTTATCATTTATTTATTTAGCACGAATTATATCAGGATTCGCTTCTGGAGGAACTTATGCAGTCGCATTCGGATACGTTAGCCAAATTTCTTCAAAAGAAGAAAAAGCTAAAAATATCGCAAAAGTAAGTTCTGCCGCTATTATCGGTGGTGCAATCGGTCAAAAAGTTGGAGGATTAGTCGCATTAATTGATCCGCGATATTCATTTGGATTACAGTTCATTTGTGGAATTATCGCATTTTTACTAATTTTTACTATAATGAAAGAAATTAAAAGCGATAAATTTGAAGAAAATTCAACTGGAAAAAAACAAACGAGAAAAAAATCTAAATCCTTTTTTTCAACATTTACTTATATCAAGGAATTAGATCCCTTCTCTAAATTTTTTTCTGCTTTATAATTTTTTTCTAACAGGAATTGGAATTTACACTTTTTGGAAGCTCTATAAACTACTTTTTTTAAAATTTTTACGTAAAAGTTTCTTCAAACACAATCGGAACATTTGTAATGTTTTTCATCGCTTACTGCCTTTTTTTGGAACAAGTGTTTTATTAAGTTTTTTTATTAAAAAAATACAAAGAACTTCTACTTTACAAAGCATTACTTTTTATCGGAATCATGCTAATGGGAATTATTTTATTCAGATTAAATTCGCACGGATTAAATTTAACGCTCCCATCATACATTTTAATGGCTTTGTACACAATGACTTACGAAATCGTAAAATCACTTGGAAATACAATTATTGCAAAAAATTACAAATATGAGCAAGGTAAAATTTTTAGGTGTTGCTTCAGCTGTGAGCTTTTTTTAGGAAATGCTGTCGGATCACTTTTATCAGGCTACATTTTATCAATTAACAGCTTTTTACCATTCATCGTAAACATCGTTGTAATTTCAATTGTCTTAATTTTACTAATTATTTTCCATCCAAAAATGAGATTAGCCTAAATTGGTTAATCTCATTTTTTTCTTTTTTTTTCTATTTTTTCTTTTTTCCAATAACGTAATAAGCAAATCCAATAAATGATCCACCTACAATATTTCCTAATGTTACAAACAACAAGTTATACGCAAATCCTGATAAAGTAACTTTTGTCCCATCAATCAAAGCTCCAATTGTTAAAAGTGTCATATTAGCCACACTATGTTCAAATCCCTGCTGTAATAAACACAAATAAACACCAGAAAACCATAATTAATTTTGCAGTTTCTTCTTTTAATTTTATTCCAGCAAGTACTGCTAAACATACAAGGAAATTACACAAAATCCCTCTAATGAAAAACTGTCCAGCTGGTGCTGTAATTTTACCAACACTTCCTTTTACAATTGCTGCTGCTATTGGTTGAGAGGCAACTCCCGAATAAAAGAACAAAGCTCCACCAATAATCGAACCAATTAAATTCCCAATATACGAACTTACCCACATTTCAATTAAATCTTTTCCAGTTATTGCTTTATTCAAAAAACCTGCCATTCCAACCATATTATTCCCTGTAAATAACTCTGTTCCTAAAGCTATTACCAAACTCAATGCTACAGGAAATGCAACTCCCATCACTATTTTACTAGCTGGATTCCCTGCCATAAGACCTGCTATCACAAAAATAAGCATAATTCCAAATCCTATAAACAGTCCAGCCAATCCTGCTGACATCAAATATTTTAATCTACTTTCACGCAACAACTCAATTTTCTTTTTAGCTGCTCCTGAAATACTCGCTAATGTGTCCTCGTGCATAATCTCTCCTTTAATAAAATTATTTTTTTTCACTAAATTGAGTAAAAAAACTCATTTATAATTATTACATACTTTTTAAAAAAATTTGTAAATTATTTTTTTTCATTTGCTCACAGAATAATTTGGTTATCTAAATATAACTTTCCGACTTTTTTTCTTAATTTAAAAAAATCCTACAACTAAAATCTTCAATACTTTTTAAAATAACTAAAAAAAGAATTCTTTCATAAACCAAAAAAAGAGAAACCAAACGATTTCTCTTCTACTCTTAATTAATTGATATTTTACTTATTTTCATTAAATTTTGACTGATACAATAACTAATTACTTATAATTCTTTTATTTTGGCAATTTACAGATTCCAGGTTTTACTTCTGCTTTGGGAGCTGGAACTCCACAAGTTGATGATGCAGGTTTTTTTCCACTTTTGCTGGTTTTTGCTGCTGTTTTTTGAACTACTTTTTTTTGGTGCAACCTTTTTTAGGTGTTACTTTTTTTAGCAACTGTTTTTTTGTAACTCTGTTTCTTCTAGTAGTTTTTCGCATTCGCAACAGAAAATATCATCATCATCATTGCCAATACTGATAAAGTCAATACTTTTTTTCATATCTTCCTCCAAATGTTTTTAATTTTCTTTTTAATTATTCTAACATTTTTTTCTCTTTATTTTCTATTTGGAATTTTTTTATTTTCACATACTATGAATTTATAAGATTCCATATTATTTTTTTGGAATAAGTAACAAAAAAATATTCAATAAAAAAATCAACTTTTCCTACTCTTTTTTTCATAACAAACAAAAAGAATTCTAAAAAAATTGTAATCTTTTCTCAAATAGGATATAATCAAACTATCAAAAAGAAAGGAGCGATTCTATTTTAAGAATCAAAAATAATATGAAATTTAATGACTATAAATATGAAAAAAATTAACATCGATGAAACAAAAGAAAAAAATTTTTCAAATTTAATTAAGAGTTTTTTTCTGATGCAGAAAACCTTGAAGAACAAACAAAAATATATGGATGAAATTATTAAGTTGAGAAATCATATTGACACAATGGAAACATTGGTATCAATTAGACATAGTATTGACACGACTGATGAATTTTACGATAAAGAAAAATGAGTATGTGGATGAAATTTCACCTATTTTATTTGGATTTATTTCTGAATTTTTATAAAAGCATTAGTAAATTCAAAAATTTAGAGCTGATCTTGAGAAAAAAATATGGAAAAATTTTTATTTCGATTTAGCTGAAAAATACATTGAAAAACTTTTAATGAAGAAATTATTCCTGATTTGCAAGAGGAAAAATAGACTTTCTAGTAAATATAGCAAATTAATTGCAAGTGCAAAAAAATTCAATTTGATGGAGAGGAAAAAAATCTTTCTGAAATGGTTCCTTACACGCAATCAAAAGATAGAAATGTTAGAATTGAAGCGAGTAAAAAGTAGCTCATTTCTTTAAAGAGAATAAAGATGAGTTTGATAAAAATTTATGATGGTCTTGTAAAAGTTAGAACTACAATTGCACAAAAAAATTAGGGATACAAAAAAATTATGTTGAATTGGGATATGCACGACTTTCTAGACTTGAATATGATTCTAAAATGGTAGCTTCATACAGAAAAACAAGTTTTAGAAAAATATTGTTCCTCTTCATACAGAACTTAGACAAAGACAGGCAAAAAGACTTGGTCTAGATAAATTGAAATTTTTATGATGAGCCAATTAAATTTAATTCGGGAAATGCTGATCCACATGGAGATCCTGAATGGATTTTGAATCATGGAAAAAAACTATGTATAATGAACTTTCAAAAGAAACTGCTGAATTTTTCTCGTTTATGACAGAAAAAAATCTTTTGGACTTATTATCTAAAAAAGGTAAAATGAGTGGTGGTTATTGTACTTACATTCCTAAATATAAATCACCTTACATTTTTGCTAATTTTAATGGAACTTCTCACGATGTGGATGTTTTAACACACGAAGCTGGACATGCATTCCAAGTTTACCAAAGTCGTGGATATGAAATTCCTGAATATTTGTGGCCTACTTATGAAGCATGTGAAATTCATTCAATGAGTATGGAATTTTTAACTTGGCCATGGATGGATCTTTTCTTTGAAAATGATGCTGAGAAATATAAATTTATCCATTTGTCAGAAGCTTTATTATTCATTCCATACGGAGTTACTGTGGATGAATTCCAACATTGGGTTTATGAAAATCCAAATGCAACGCCTGACGACCGTAGAGCAAAATGGCTTGAAATTGAGAAAAAATATTTGCCAACTAGAGATTATGGAGAAGTTGATGACTTGAAAGAAGGAATTTTCTGGTTTAGACAAGGACATATTTTTAATTCGCCTTTTTACTACATTGATTACACACTAGCTCAAGTTTGTGCATTCCAATTTTGGATAAAATCTCAAGAAAATCGTGAAAAAGCATGGGACGAATATTTGGCACTTTGTAAATTAGGAGGTAGCAAACCTTTCTTCGAATTAATGAAAGCTGCCAACTTAAAAAAATCCTTTTGATCAAGGAACTATTGCTTCTGTAATTCCTAAAATTAGAGAGTTTTTTTAGAAAGTATTGACGATATGAAATTGTAATTTCTATGTTGTTTTTAAAATTATGATTTTTAGATGAGATTGTATTGAAACGAAAGACCGTTTTATTAATGCAATCTCATTTTTTTATAATAAAATTTTATTGACAATTGTATAAAAAAATGTTAGACTTATTTAAAAATTTTAGAAAGGAATGAGATTTTTTTATCTCTAAAAAAATTATAATTATGAAAAAAATTGTTGCTATTTTATTAACATTGAGTGCTTTTTTTCATTCATAGCACATGCAAAAAAACTGGTGATAAAGTTGATATTTCCGCACCATTTGAAGCAAAAAAATTTTTGACAGATGGATTGGACGCTCCTTGGGCAATGTCATATTCGCCTGATGGTTACTTATGGATTACAGAGAGAGGGAAAACACATTGCAAAAAAATAAATCCTAAAAACAGGAGAATACAAAAAGACTTTATACTGTTGAAAAAAAGCATTTAAAGGGCCTCAACATGAAGGTGTTTTAGGACTAGCTTTCGGACCTAACTTTTTGAATAAAAAAATAATAAAGGAAAAAAATAAAATTTATTTCGCATATACTTATAAAGATGATCAAGGCAATGAATTTGCTCGTATCTCAAGTTTAAACTATAACGAGAAAAACTGATACACTTTCAAACGAAAAAAATTATTTTTAGATAAAATGCCTGCAAGCAGTGATCACAATTCAGGGCGTCTAATTTTAGGGTCCCGATAACAAACTTTACTATACAATTGGAGATCAAGGGCATAATCAAGGAGAAAAATTTGAAAAAAATTAAATGAAGCTCAAAGAACACCTACCAAAGAAGAAATTGCTAAAAAAAGATTATTCTAGCTATCCTGGTTCTGTTTTTAAGATTAAACTTAGATGGTTCAATTCCTTCTGATAATCCTGTTATTAAAGGTGTTCGAAGCCATATGTATAGTTTTGGACATAGAAATCCACAAGGATTAGTTTTTGTTGGAAATAAATTATACAGTGATGAACACGGACCTTCTACTGACGATGAAATTAATCTGATCGTACCAGGTGGAAACTATGGTTGGCCAAATATTGCAGGATACCAAGACGATCAAGCATATGAATATGTTAATGCATATGAAAATGGAAAAAAATCTACAAAGAAACTGACTTTAAAGCTGAAAAATTTACAAGATCCTATAAAAAAACTTTCTACACTGTTAGAAAAAAATCATAATTTTAAAAAAATGAAGAATGTGGAAAAATTAAACTATATTTGCTGGCCTACAATTGCACCTTCTAGTATCGGTTTTTATCCAAAAGATGGTAAAAATAGTTGAATTACGAAATTCTCTACTAGTTACTTCATTAAAAAAATGGTGCTTTGTATGTTGTACCTTTTAAATGGTGATCAATCTCAATCAAGAGGAGATGTTACTAAATTATTCAAAACTAATAACCGATACCGTATGATCGTTGTTAGTCCTGATACAACAAAATTATATATTGCAACTGACTCTCGAGGAAATGTTATGGGAAAAGATGGAGTTCCTACTTCTGAACTTGAAAAATAAGGGAGCTATTATTGAAATTGAATATAAAAAAATAATTATTTCAAGATTATTAATTCAAATAATTTGGTTAACAAATAATATATCTTATTTATATCACTATTAGATATTTATATAACTAAAACTATTGATTTTTTTCAAATTTGTGCTATAATTTTCATGTACAAATAAATTAAAACTAAATACAGGGGGTAACTTATGATTTACGAAAATATTTTAGAACTTATCGGAAATACACCGGTTGTGAAATTAAATTTGAAAGGTCAAGATGAAAATATCGCTGACGTTTATGTAAAATTGGAAAAATTTAATTTAGGGGGAAGTGTTAAGGATCGTGCTGCTTTAGGAATGATTGAAGCTGCTGAAAAAGAAGGGCTTTTAAAACCAGGAGGAACAATCGTTGAACCAACTTCTGGAAATACTGGTATCGCTTTATCATTAATTGGAAAAGCAAAAGGATACAAAGTTATTATTGTAATGCCTGAATCGATGAGTGTTGAAAGAAGAAAATATTTACAAGCATATGGTGCTGAATTAGTATTAACTGACGCTGCAACTGGAATGAAAGGTGCCATTGCTAAAGCTGAAGAAATAGTTGCCGCAAACCCAGGTTATTTCTTACCTCAACAATTTGAAAATCCTGCTAACCCAGAAAAACACTATGAAACAACAGGAAAAGAAATTATCGCTGATTTTGGTACTTCTTTAGATGCTTTCATATCTGGAATTGGAACTGCTGGAACATTAACAGGAGTTGGAAAAAGATTAAGAGAAGAAAGTCCAAACACAAAATTAATCGCTGTTGAGCCAACTAATTCAAACGTATTATCTGGTGGAAATCCTGGAAAACACGTTATTCAAGGAATCGGAGCTGGATTTGTTCCAAAAAACTACGATCCTAAATATGTAGATGAAATTATTCAAATTTCTAATGAAGATGCTATTAAATATGGAGTTGAAGCTGGTAAAGAAGCTGGACTTTTCGTTGGTATCTCTTCAGGAGCTGCAATTGCTGCTGCCTTCCAAGTAGCTAAAAAACTTGGAAAAGGTAAAAAAGTTCTTGCAATAGCACCGGATGGTGGAGAAAAAAATATCTTTCTGTTGAAGCTTATAAATAATTCAAAAATTTTTTTAAATACTGGCTGTCTTTGTTTATAGGCAGCCATTTTTTTAACTAATAATCTTTTTTTATTAATTAAAAATTCTAGAACAAAAATAAATCTTGGAATGATAATTTATTTTTTTCAAAAAAATATAAAGGAGGAATTAATATTTTTTTAAAAATAATTAAACTTGAAATGGATAATATTTTGGCAAAAGATCCTGCCGTAAAAAATAAATTTGAAGCATTACTTTATCCTTCTTTACACGCTGTTATAAATCATAGAGCTGCACATTATTTATACAAAAAGAGATTTTTCTTTTTAGCACGGTTAATCTCACAAATTTCTAGATTTTTCACTGGTATCGAGATTCATCCTGGTGCGACAATTGGAAAGCGAAATCTTTTTGATCACGGAATGGGAATTGTAATTGGAGAAACTGCTGTTATTGGGAATGATTGCACTATTTATCATGGTGTAACATTAGGAGGAATTGCTGGAATTACAGGAAAAAATAAAAAACGACACCCAACTCTTGGAAATAATGTTTCAATTGGAACTGGAGCAAAAATTCTAGGAAATATTACTATTGGAAATAATGCAAAAATTGGTGCTAATTCTGTTGTTTTGAAAGATGTCCCAAATAATGCTGTTGCGGTAGGTATTCCTGCTCGTATCATTACAAAAGATACAGAAGATTATTATATGTGCATATTTAAAAAAATTCGATAAATCTGAAGTCACTTTCTAATTTATCGAATTTTCTATTTTTATAATTATCTATTCTTAATTTTTTCGTAAAATTTATTTTCCAAAAGAATAGTCAACTCCCTTAACAGTAAAAACTCCTTCATCAGCTTTTATGTGCAACGATACACCATTTTCATTTTCAAAATATTCACCACTTGCTGCTTTTGCTCTTTTTAATGTATAAGTTTTTCCAGAAAAATCAGTTACTCTCGCAGTATTTTTGACCTATAAATTCTACTTTTTATTTTGCCTTTTAAGATTGTATTCCACTACTTTTGTTACAGGTGTTGCTGTAGGTTTTGCAGCAGTTCCAGCTTTTACGATATCACACGATATATCTTTTCCTCCAACTGTGTAAATAGCATCTTTTCCACTCGAATGAATCGATAATCCTTTTGAATTTGTATAAAGTGCTCCACTCGCAGCTTTTGCCACTTTTAAAGTATAAACCCCATCTTTATTTGTTAATTTTGCTATTTCTCCATCATATTCAACTTTAATTGTTTGACCTGCACAATTAAAATTAGTTACAACTTTTGAGTTTGTTTTCGGTTTTGTAGTAGTTGCTTTTGGAGTATTTGTTGTTGCCTTTTTTGGTGCTGGTGTAGTTTTAGGTTTTGATGTTGGTTTAGGGGCTGTTTTTGATGTTGTAGTCTTTGTTGGCGTTGTTTTTGACGCATCATTTGTTTGTGCTGCAAATCCTAATGCAGAAATTCCCAAAGTAAGTGCTGATATCGCTAATAAAATTTTATTTTTTCTCATCTTAAACTCCTTCTTTCTATTCTAAAAATTTCATAATTTAATTTACATTCACTGCTCTATCTTAAGAATATTTTACTCTAAAAATCCATATTTTTTTAAATTTGTAATTTATTAGATAGAATACAAATTACAAAAATCGCTCACTTATATAAATGAACGATTTTTAATATTTTAAATTGTACTTTTTATTTTTTTACAATTTTACATTACTAATTTATTTGTTTAATATGATAACAGTATAATTTCTATTTTTTTAATTATTGAATTTTTTTCCATATCCGTAATTTCATTTTCACTTCTTGCAACAACAATTGTACAAACAGCATCTCCTGTAATATTTACAACTGTTCTAAACATATCAATTATTCTATCAACACCGATTACCACTCCAATTCCTTCTAATGGCAATCCTGCTTGTTTCAATACTAACGATAACATCAACATTCCTGCTCCTGGCACTCCTGCTGTTCCTACTGAAGCCAATACTGCTGTCAAAATAATTCCTAGATACTGTGTTGGTCCTAAATGAATGTTATAAAGGTTAGCTATAAATACTGCTGCAACTCCTTGCATTATCGCAGTTCCATCCATATTTACTGTCGCTCCTAATGGTATTGTGAAAGAACTTATTTCTTCCGAAACACCAAAATTTTCTGATAATGTTTCGATATTTACTGGTATTGTTGCATTACTGCTCGATGTTGAAAATGCTACCGAAATAACTTTTTAAGAATTTTTTTGAAAAAAATTTTTATAGGGCTCATTTTTGCCATACTTACAAGCATTATTTGATAAACTCCTGTATGAATTACAAATGCTATCAATGTTACTACAACAAATCCTACTAATTTTAGCAATACGTCTACTCCTGTTGACGCAACAACTTTTTGAAATTAATGCAAATACACCGATTGGTGCAACTTCCATTATCAATTCAACCATTTTCAATACTAATTCATTTGCTTCCTCTAAAAATAACTTTTTATATTTTTTTACTTTATCTCCCAAAAGCTGTAATTGCTACTCCTAACAATAAGAAGAAAATTATAATTGCTAACATTTTTTTCTTCAGACATTGCATTTACAATATTTTTTGGAACCATATCAAGCAATACATTTATTAGTTTATCTTGTTCTGCCACTTTAAATTCACCAACAGGTAATTCACCCATCTTCATTCCTTTACCAACGCCTGTTATCTTAGCTACAAATAATCCTATCGCAACTGCAATTGCTGTCGTAGCAAAATAAAATCCTAAAAACTTTTGTTCCAATTCTTCTAAGTTTTTTTAATATCTCCTATCGATGCTGCTCCCATTGCTAATGAAACTGAAACTAATGGCACTATCATAACTTTCATTAAGTTAATGAATGCTCCTCCAAAAAATGCAAGAACTGAATCAATTACTACATCTTTTACAAATGGAGTTTTTGAAAAAGGACTCAAAATCAGTCCAAACAAGATACCTAATGCTAATCCGACCATTATTCTTGTTGTTAATCCTAACTTTTTCATAACGTAACTTCTTGGGCATCTTATAATAAAAATTTTCACTATAAATTTACATATTTTCTGAATTCATCTACTCTAAATCTATTTGATCATCAAAGCTTTCAAAAAATATATAACATTTATTTTTTTCAAATTTATTTTAATTATAAATGCCCTTCTCCTTTCTTCCGTTTTCTATCTTTTTATCCTTAAATTTTTACCTTTTTCACGGAAGAAAAATTCAAATATATTATATATATAATTCTATAAATATTTATAATACTTAAAAATGATAATTGCCTTTTTAGTTCAATTTTTTTAATCCTGTATATTCAAAAAAATAATTTTTTTAAATTAAAAAAATATTGCTAAAAATTAATTTTTTTCATCGATA
>BNJV01001209.1_pt1 | contig 24665 bp, 50 predicted proteins | sample 8540591 | NCBI WGS metagenome assembly BNJV01 (sample SAMD00202457, study PRJDB9452) | human saliva metagenome | host: Homo sapiens | reverse complement strand
GAATCAGCAACTCGTATTCAAGTTTCAGAGGCAAATTATGATGGTAGCGGTACTCAACCAATTGGTAATTATCGTGGTTGGTTCAATCCACATGCTTCTCGAGGATCAGTAAGCTATATTTATCCTAATTAATATATATGACTTTATTTTTTTAATATTTTTAAGGTGAGATTGATTCAATCTCACCTTTTCTATAGCATTGTTAAAAAGCAAACATAGTGACAAATTTATTTAGACTTGTGACTGATGAATGACTAAAAATAAAACTCTGGAAGCATGTGATAAAAAATTGTATCAAAGTTATTATATGTTGTAAGTGCGTGAAAAATTGTAGTAAACTAAAGTATAGACTACTTTTTGAAATAGTGAGAAGGGGAGTTATGTATAATTATAAAATTGCTGTTGATACTACAGAATGGGATTCTTTTTAAAAAAATAATTCTAAAGGAAGCTTATTGCAGAGTAGTGACTGGGCTAAAATAAAAAGAAACTTGGGACAATGAGCGTATTGGATTTTTATAAAGATAACCAATTGGTTGGAGTAGCGAATATCTTAATTCAGCCACTACCATTAGGACTTTCTATGTTCTATATTCCACGAGGTCCTGTAATTGACTATGAAGATAAAGAACTTCTGAAGTTTGTACTTTTGACGTTGAAAAAAACTTGCTAAAAAGCCATGCAATAATGGTTAAATTTGATCCAAGTTTATTTATCAGTAGAGGTCTTATTGGCCAAGAAGTTGTCCAAAATTCTAGGACTTTAGAAATTATTGAAGAATTGAAAAAAAATAAGGTTCATTGGACTGGCTTAACCAAGGATATGGCAGAAAATATACAACCACGTTTTCAAGCTAATATTCATAAAGAAAAATTTCTCACTGGATCAACTTTCTAAGTCTACTAGACAGGCCATCCGAACTGCAAGAAATAAAGGATTGGAAGTGAAATTTGGCGGACTTGATTTATTAGATGAATTTTCATTTTTAATGAAGAAAACAGAGTCTCGTAAGAACATCAGTTTACGAGGCAAAGATTATTATCAAAAGTTACTGACTACTTATCCTAATCACTCCTTTATCACGCTAAGCTATTTAGATTTACCAAATAGACTGATAGAAGTTGAAAAAGCAACTCGAAAAAGAATCTAAAAATAGCGCAGAAGTTTACAGATAAAAACGAAAGAAGGTAAAGTAAAAGATAATCAACAAGAGAGAGAACGATTAGAAGAAGAAATTGCTTTTTCTCAAGAGTTGTATTGATAGAGGGATAGTGTTGTCCCATTGTCTGGAACTTTGACCATCGAATTTGGGAAAAACATCTGAAAAACTTATATGCTGGGATGAATGAAGAATTTAGACACTATCAACCTGCTATTCCAACATGGTTTGAGACTGCTCAACATTCATTTGAACGTGGTGCAGAGACTCATAATATGGGTGGAATTGAAAAACAACTTAGAGGGTGGATTATTTAATTTTAAATCTAAATTTAATCCCACTATTGAGGAATTTGCTGGGGAGTTTAACTATCCAACTAGTTCATTGTATTACTTATTTAACATAGCCTATAAACTTCGTAAGAAACTTCGTAGTAGGAAGTAGATAGGTAAAAGACTTATTAGCAAGTTTAATCTTCAAGAATTGTTTTTGCTAACACAAAGTATGAGGATATGATATTTACTATAAAAAAATATAATTGACTCTTTTACATCTAAATTTTTAAGTTATTAAATAGAAATATTTTGACATTAACTTGAAAAATTTTTATATTTGTGTGGATCTCAACATAAGCTATTATTGCATATTTAGCAGTAACAATTTATGTTGAGATGTTTTTTTATTTAAAGTTAAGAATTTGGTTTAAAAATTTCAGTTGGGAAATTACGTTATGAAGTAAAAACTAGCAAAATTGCTTGAAAAAAGCTCAACTATGGTACAATTTAATTTGTCGTGTAAACGATAATACTCATTCTTGATGAATTGTGAAACTGTTGCCTTTGGGTTGTTTTGCAAGCTGAAATCGAGAAGAGGAAAAAAACAAAAAAAAGGAGAAATACTCATGGCAGTAATTTCAATGAAACAACTTCTTGAGGCTGGTGTTCACTTCGGTCACCAAACTCGTCGCTGGAATCCTAAGATGGCTAAGTACATCTTCACAGAACGTAACGGAATCCACGTTATCGACTTGCAACAAACTGTAAAAATGGCTGATACAGCTTACGAATTCGTTCGTGAAGCAGCGGCTAACGATGCAGTAATCTTGTTCGTTGGTACTAAAAAACAAGCAGCTGAAGCAGTAGCTGAAGAAGCAACTCGTGCTGGTCAATACTACATCAACCACCGTTGGTTGGGTGGTACTCTTACAAACTGGGATACTATCCAAAAAAACGTATCGCTCGTTTGAAAGAAATCAAACAAATGGAAGCTGATGGAACTTTCGAAGTTCTTCCTAAGAAAGAAGTTGCACTTCTTAACAAACAACGTGCACGTCTTGAAAAATTCTTGGGTGGTATCGAAGATATGCCTCGCATTCCAGATGTAATCTACATCGTTGACCCACACAAAGAACAAATCGCTGTTAAAGAAGCTAAAAAACTTGGTATCCCAGTTGTAGCGATGGTTGATACAAACGCTGATCCAGATGAGATCGATGTAATCATCCCAGCTAACGATGACGCTATCCGTGCCGTTAAATTGATCACTTCAAAAATGGCTGATGCTATCATCGAAGGTAACCAAGGTGAAGATGCTTCTGCAGATTTCCAAGAAGCAGCTGCAGCTGATTCAATCGAAGAAATCGTTGAAGTTGTCGAAGGTGACAACAACTAATCTTTAAGATTGGTTAGGGCTCGATGCCTACTAAAGATACGACAAACACCTAAGGGGCGGGGCTCAGCCCTGCCCCTTAGTTTGATAAAATAAATTTGGAGAAAAACAAAATGGCAGAAATTACAGCTAAACTTGTTAAAGAATTGCGTGAAAAATCTGGTGCTGGTGTCATGGACGCTAAAAAAGCATTGGTTGAAGTTGAAGGTGATATCGAAAAAGCGATTGAATTGCTTCGCGAAAAAAAGGTATGGCTAAAGCAGCTAAGAAAGCTGACCGTGTTGCAGCTGAAGGTTTGACTGGTGTTTACGTTAACGGTAACGTTGCAGCAGTTGTTGAAGTTAATGCTGAAACTGACTTCGTTGCGAAGAACGCTCAATTCGTTGAGTTGGTAAACGAAACAGCTAAAGTAATTGCTGAAGGTAAACCAGCTAACAACGAAGAAGCACTTGCATTGACTATGCCTTCAGGTGAAACTCTTGAAGCTGCATACGTAACTGCTACAGCTACTATCGGTGAAAAGATTTCATTCCGTCGTTTTGCAGTTGTTGAGAAAACTGATGCACAACACTTCGGAGCTTACCAACACAACGGTGGACGTATCGGTGTTGTTTCAGTTATCGAAGGTGGAGATGATGCTCTTGCAAAACAAATCTCAATGCACATCGCAGCGATGAAACCAACTGTTCTTTCATACACTGAATTGGACGAACAATTTGTTAAAGATGAATTGGCACAACTTAACCACGCTATCGATCAAGATAACGAAAGCCGTGCTATGGTTAACAAACCAGCTCTTCCACACCTTAAATATGGTTCTAAAGCTCAATTGACTGATGCTGTTCTTGCTCAAGCTGAAGAAGATATCAAAGCTGAGTTGGCTGCTGAAGGTAAACCAGAAAAAATCTGGGATAAAAATCATCCCAGGTAAAATGGACCGCTTCTTGCTTGACAACACTAAAGTTGACCAAAGCATACACACTTCTTGCTCAAGTTTACATCATGGACGACAGCAAAACAGTTGAAGCTTACCTTGAATCAGTAAACGCTTCAGTAGTAGAATTCGTTCGCTTTGAAGTTGGTGAAGGTATCGAAAAAAAGCATCTAACGACTTTTGAATCAGAAGTTGCAGCTACAATGGCAGCAGCTTTGAATAACTAATAACAAAAAGAGGAAGCGATTTGCTTCCTCTTTCTTATAGAAAAATTAAAAAAGCCCTTTAACAAGGGCTTTTGTGTATTTAGGAGACTAGACTTCGAACTCATAGAGCGCTGTAGATAGGTAACGTTCTCCGTTATCTGGTGCGAGTGCAAGGACTTTTTTACCTGCTCCAAGTTTTTTAGCAACTTCAATTGCTGCATAGATAGCTGCAGCAGAAGAAATACCTACCAAGAAGCCTTCTTTTCCACCGATTTTCACGGCCGAGTGCAAGAGCATTATCTGATGTCACATGAACAATACCATCGTAAGCTTGAGTATCAAGTGTTTCAGGAATAAAACCAGCAGAGATTCCTTGGATTTTATGTGGACCAGGTTTCTCACCTGACAAGATAGCTGACTCGTCTGCCTCAACTGCAAAAACTTGAATGTTTGAGTTAGCAGTTTTAAGAGCGTGAGAGACACCAGAAATAGTTCCTCCAGTACCAACACCAGCAACAAAGGCATCTAAACCATCAGCTCCGAAATCAGCTAGAATTTCAGCTCCTGTTGTTCTTTCGTGAACTTCTGGGTTAGCTTGGTTAATAAACTGTAATGGTAGGAAACCATCACGCTCAGCAGCAATTTCCTGCGCTTTTGCAATCGCCCCTTTCATCCCTTCGCTACCAGGAGTGAGGACTAGTTCAGCTCCATAAGCTTGGATAATTTTACGACGTTCAACACTCATGGTTTCAGGCATAACGATAACAACTTTATAGCCTTTAGCAGCACCCACCCATGAAAGTCCGATACCAGTATTTCCACTTGTTGCTTCCACAATAGTAGAACCTGGTTTAAGTTTACCTTCTTGTTCTGCTTTTTCAATCATACTAAGAGCGATGCGGTCTTTAACGGATGAACCTGGGTTAAAGGCTTCTAGTTTTACGTAAACGTCTGCTGCACCTTCTGGTACAATGTTATTCAATTTAACAATCGGTGTTTTTCCGATAAGTTCTGTGATATTGTTATAAATAGCCATGTGAATACCTCTTTTTGTAAGTTATACCTAGTATAACCCTATTCAGATTGTTTGTAAAATATAGAAATCCTATCGAAGCGATAGGATTTTTTTATATCAATGATCCCAACCGTTAATGTGTAAACGATTATGATAAGCCAATTCTAGTAAATAGGTGTAGAGAGGAGCGATATCTACTTTCTTTGGAAATTCAAATTTGAGAGAGTTCGAGTGCTCACGATGAGCCTTTAAGAAGGCGTTCTCTAGATAGGTAATGGTCATTTCACTATCATCAATCCCTAGACCAGCAGTTTCCAGTTCAACATTGACAATGTTCATGAGGAAAATTGATTTTACAGACATCTTAAGGCCAGTTGCCCCTTGTTTGTCTGTAAAGATGATACGAATATTGGTAAAGATGATTGAGTCTCGAATAAAGCTTTATAACCAGACTGAATTTCTTCGTTTTCGAGTAAATATTGACCATACTCTTTCGTTAGAGTTTCTTTGTTTTGTTCGCTAAAATTTCCAGCGAGTCCATTGATTAATTTTTCCGAATACCATATTTTTCTCCTTTTAAGCTAAGTCAACAGGAACTTCAACTTCTCGTAAACCTTTATCTACTAAAATTACCTTTCCATTATAAAATTCTATGAGTTCTGATTTTATATGTTCTTTATTTTCTTTATCTACAAAAATCATGGTTTCAACTTGATCCGTAAAGTTGGTTTCAAGCTCCACAAGATTATGTTCTTTAAGAAAGTTCCCATATTCTTGATATTGAGCATAAGTCATTTGAATCTGGATACCAGCTTGTTCTTTGATTTCAACTATTCCGATTTCTTTGACAGCCAAGGCAACACTTCCTGCATAAGCGCGAATGAGAGCCTCCGGCACCCAACTTAATACCGCCAAAGTAACGAGTAACAACTACGCAGACATTGGTAAGGTTGTGATTTTTCCAGAACGCCTAGCATAGGAACACCGGCAGTACCACTTGGTTCTCCGTCGTCACTGGTTCGTTTGATTTCACTACGTTCACCGATAATAAAAGGCAGAGCAGTTGTGCGTAGCCTTATAGTGTTCCTTTTTGATAGCAGTGATAAAGTCACGCGCTTCTTCCTCGCCATAGACACGTTTTTGTATGGCAGATGAAGCGAGATTTTTGATTTCTTCTTGGACCTGTCCGTCTTCTTTAATTGTTCTAAATTCCATGGTTTAATTGTACTAAAAAATAGAATAAAGCGCTAGTTTTTCCGAATATATAAGTATGAAAGTAAATCCAAATTATCTCGGTCGTTTGTTTACCGAGCATGAATTGACCGAGGAAGAAAGGCAGTTAGCCCAAAGAATTCCTACTATGAAAGAGGACAAGGGCCAGCTATTCTGTCAGCGATGCAACAGTCCTGTTTTAGAAGAATGGTCTTTGCCAATCGGTGCTTACTACTGTCGGGAATGCTTGGTATTAAAGCGGGTTAGAAGTGATCAAGACTTGTATTATTTCCCACAAGAGAGATTTCCTCAGCAAGAAGTGCTTAAATGGTCTGGACAATTAACTCCTTTTCAAGAGAAGGTATCAAGGGGATTGATCCAAGCTGTCGAAAAGAAAGAACCAACCTTAGTCCATGCTGTAACTGGAGCTGGTAAGACAGAGATGATCTATCAAGTTGTTGCTAAGGTGATTGATGCTGGAGGTGCTGTGTGTTTAGCCAGTCCTCGTATTGATGTTTGCTTGGAGCTATATAAGCGACTGCAAAATGATTTTGCTTGCCAGATATCGCTCTTACACGGAGAATCCGAACCGTATTTTCGAACGCCACTAGTAGTTGCGACAACTCATCAGCTGCTGAAGTTCTACCAGGCTTTTTGATTTATTGATAGTCGATGAAGTGGACGCTTTTCCCCTATGTTGACAATCCCATGCTTTTATCATGCAGTAGACAACTGTGTTAAAGAAAGTGGTCTACAGATTTTCTTGACTGCGACCTCTACAGATGAGTTGGATAAGAAGGTCAAGCAAGGGGAATTAAAGCGTCTTAGTCTACCACGCCGTTTTCATGGCAATCCCTCATTATCCCAAGTCCTGTTTGGTTGTCTGGATTTGATAAGGCCTTAGAGAAACATAGTCTACCTTCTAAATTAAGGCAGTATATCGAAAAAGCAGAGAAAAACGAAGTACCCTTACTTTTTATTTGTTTCAGAAATTCAGAAAGGAGAAAGACTAAAGGATATCTTGCAGCATACTTTTCCCCAATGAGAAAATTGGCTTTGTATCCTCGATATCAGAAGATAGATTGGACCAGGTTCAAGCCTTTCGAGATAGAGGTTTGACCATATTAATCAGCACAACAATCTTAGAACGTGGAGTTACCTTTTCCTTGTGTAGATGTTTTTGTCGTTGATGCCAATCATCGCCCTCTTCACCAAGTCTAGTCTGGTTCAGATTGGAGGTCGAGTCGGTAGAAGTATGGAGCGGCCGACAGGTCAACTGATTTTCTTTCATGATGGACTAAACTCTTCTATAAAGAAAGCTATAAAGGAAATCAAACAGATGAATCAGGAGGCCGGTTTATGAAATGTTATTTGTGTAGCAAAGAGTTACAAATGGACTTGACCTTCACCAGCTTGTTACTCCTAAAAAGAGATGAGCCCTCGACTTGTCCGACTTGCTTTGCTTCTTTTGAAAAATCAGGGAGCACCATTGTCAAACTTGCTTTTAAAGAAGGAGAAGAAGCTTTTTGTCAAGATTGCCACTTTTGGTATAAAGAAGGGATTCAAGTAGATCATGAAGCTATTTTACCTATAATGATGCCATGAAAGACTACTTTAGTCGTTACAAATTTGATGGAGATTATTTATTAAGAAAGGTATTTGCAAAGATTCTCCGTCAGGCATTGCAAAAATACAGTGATTATCAGATTGTCATTATTCCTCTTAGCCAAGAACGCCTTAAGAGTAGAGGCTTCAATCAAGTAGAAGGTTTGATAAAGGAGACAGGTTTACCTTATCAAGATATTTTGATAAAAAAAGAAGTAGATGCTAGCTCTAACAAGAATCGTTCTGAACGATTACTAACTGAATTTCCCTTTGTCGTAAGAGACGGAGCCATCATTCCCAAATGCATCCTGCTAGTTGATGATATCTACACTACTGGTACTACCGTAAATCGTACTAAGAAGCTTTTGCTGGAATCTGGTTGTCAGAAAATTAAAACATTTTCCCTCGTAAGATGAGGAAAAAGTTTGCAAAAAGATTATGAAAGCGTTATAATAAATATAGAAAAACAAATACGTTTAGAAAGAAGGTACTTATATGATTAAATATAGTATCCGTGGTGAAAACCTAGAAGTAACAGAAGCTATTCACGACTACGTAGTTTCTAAACTCGAAAAAGATTGAAAAAGTACTTTTCAAGCAGAGCAAGAATTGGATGCCCGCGTAAACCTAAAAAGTTTATCGTGAAAAAACTGCTAAAAGTTGAAGTCACGATTCCACTTGGTTCCATTACACTTCGTGCAGAAGATGTTTCTCAAGATATGTATGGATCAATCGATCTTGGTAGCAGATAAAGATTGAACGTCAAATCCGAAAAGAATAAAGACAAAAATTGAAAAGAAAGAATCATAAATAAAGTCTGCAACCAGCCAGCTCTTTACAGACGCTCTGGTTGAAGATTTAGATGTGTTCAACTAAAGTTGTCCGTTCAAAAACAGATTGATTTGAAACCAATGGATTTAGAAGAGGCGCTTCTTCAAAATGGATTTATTGGGTCATGATTTTTTTCATCTATGTGGATGTAGAAGATCAAACAACTAATGTTTTTGTATCGTCGCGAAGACGGAGATGTCAGTCTTCTCGAAGTCAAAGAATCTTAAAATGATATCAATTAATATAAAAAGTAAGATAAAACGGCTATAGATTTGATATGTACCCTCTTTACTAGATAACTAGTAAGGAGGGTACTTTTTATGTTAGAAAAACTGTAGGAGAGATTGATGGAATGTTTCGGTCGTCTGCCACTATTCCAAGGCTATATAGAATTAAATTTAAGAGATATTTTTAAGGACTTGTCAAGGTTAGAGAAAAATATTAAAAATAAAGGAGGAGGTTTTTGAAATCAATAAACTTGAGATATTTTCTATTGATGAGATCATGCCTGTATATCTTGAACTTTGGGGAGCAAATCGAGAAACAGACGTTCAGTCTAAAAAGTAATAAGGAGATGACAACGGCCCTATTTTTCTAAGGTACGTAGAAATAGGAATAATCATCTTTGAACTTGATTTATTAACCATAGGGATAGTGCTTGATATTTGGATTGAAAAATTAAATGATGGAGTAAAATACAGTAAGGTAGCAGGTCAGGTCGAATTTGATAAATTCAAGAGTTTTTGAAAGTTTGAATCAATGGTATAATTAATGCAACATAATGTTAATTTAAGTTGCTTTGTTGCAACGAAGATATAAATGATAAAAATGTCAGTGAAAGGAGGTTTCCGACAATGCTAAATGAAAAATATAAAATTAATGCGAAAATCAAAAGGGCTTTCACAAGATGAACTTGCAGTAAAGTTAAATGTAGTACGACAAACAGTATCAAAGTGGGAAAGAGGTCTATCTGTTCCTGATTCGGAAATGTTGCTTTACTCTATCAGAAATACTTGAAATCCTGTAAGTAACTTACTAGGGGAAAATATTATTGAAAATAAGAGTGATGATTTAAAAATTATTTCTGAAAAACTTGAGGGTGATTAATCTCCAGTTTGCAAGAAGGGAGGAGTCAAAAAGAAAAAAATTGCCCATTGGACTTTTGTTACACTTGCTTGTGTAATAACATTTACTTTCATAGGACTTGGTTTGGGAAATAGTTCGTATTTAAATTGGGACTATAGAAATCCTGAAACAGCTGTTATGGGAGTGGCGTTTCATGCAATAGAATGGGTATTTGTTAGAGTGGCAATCTATTATGTTAGTAGGACTGATTATCGGTATTGTTGTAACAAGACGAAAAATCAAAAATAAAAAGGCATAAGGTATGTTAAATAACAAAAAAATAAGACATGTACTCTATGAAAGTCCGCTTTTTTACTCCTAAGAAAGATATAAGTTATGGCATTAACTAAACTTATAGGGGCGTTTACTTTTAATTAGTAGACAAAGATAGCGTTTTCAAGTTAAAATAGTCTTGTCAACAAATACTGAGCGTAAAAATGTAAGCGCTCTAAAAATAATTTATTACAAAGGAGTCCACAGATGGCAACTAAAGAAGAAATCTTGCGCGAATTATATCCAGAGGATCTTTTCCACTATGCAGATGGTTTAACATTGGGAGAAGCAGAAGTTTTACAAGAAACTCGTCGTTTGATTGAAAAAAACACCTTCGTCCTGTAATTAACGAATATTGGGAAGCACCTGATTTCCCATTCGAACAGTTTTACGCTGTAGCAAAAGGCGCACAAATCATGAACAACCCTAAATTGTTCGAAGGAAGAGAGGAAAACACAAACCATCAGAACTTTACATCGCATTCTTGTACCTTGAATTAGGTCGTTTCGATGCTTCTATAGCAACATTTCTTCACAGTACATGGTGGACTTTGCTACAACACAATCTTGCTTGGTGGTGATGAGCGTCAACAAAAAGAATTCCTTCCTAAATTGGCTGCATTTGACTGGCAAGGATGTTTCGCTTTGACTGAGCCATTGTCAGGTTCTGACATCGCTGGTGGTCTTGCTACAACAGCTGAGCGCGTTGGAGACAAATGGATCTTTGAACGGAGAAAAACGTTGGATCGGTGGATCAGATACAGCTGACGTTGTTCCAGTATTCGCTCGCGACGTTGAAGATGGACGCGTGAAATGTTTCATCGTTCGTAAAGGTGCTCCAGGATACCACGCTGAGCCAATCCCTCACAAAAGCTTTCTCTTCGTTGCGTACGTAATGGTCACATTACTATGAAGAACGTTGAGGTTCCGGATTCAGACCGTTTGGTAAACATCAACGGATTTGCTGATGTAGCTCGTATCTTGACATTTACTCGTGCTGATGTTGCTCACATTGCAACTGCTATCACTTGCGGATCATTTGTTGCAGCTCTTAAAATATGCTAAAGATCGTCAACAATTCAAACGTCCAATTGCTTCATTCCAGATCGTTCAAGAAAAAATTGGCTAGAATGCAAGCTAACGCAGTAGCAGCACTTTCTTACTCAGCTCGTATTGCAGAAAATGCAAGAAGCTGGTAACGAATTGATGCTTAACTCTGCACTTGCTAAAATGCACAACTCATTGGTAATGCGTGAAACAGTTGCCCTTGCACGTGAAACATGTGGTGGTAACGGAATCACTCTTGAAACTGACGTATCTCGCTTCTTTGCAGACGCTGAAGCAATCTACACTTATGAAGGTTCTCACGAAGTAAACTCATTGATTGTTGGTCGTGAACTCACTGGTGTCGGTGCATTCGTATAATAATGAATTTGGAACGGTTGCTTAGCATTTGCTGAAAGACTGTTCCGATTCTTTCTTTATAAACTTTATATATTAGAATGAAGAGGAGAAAATAATGAGTATTTCTAAAGTAATGATCATTGGTTCTGGTCAAATGGGAAGCGGGATCGCGCAAGTATTCGCTCAATCTGGTTTTACAGTATACCTTAATGACATTAAAGAAGAATTTGTACAAAGAGGAATTGATAACATCTCTAAGCAATTGGCTCGTTCAGTAGAAAAAGGACGTATGTCAGAAGAAGAAAAAGGAAAAATCTTGGGTAACTTGATTCCTTCAACTTCTTACGAAGATGCTAAACACGTTCAATTAGTCATTGAAGCAGCTACAGAGAACAGAGATATCAAACTCAGCATCTTTAAACAATTGGATGAGATTACTGCTCCTGAAACAATTTTGGCTTCTAACACATCATCTCTATCTATTACTGATATTGCTGCAGCTACAGTTCATCAAGAACGTGTAATTGGAATGCACTTCTTCAACCCAGCACCAGTTATGAAGTTAGTTGAAGTTATTCGTGCACTTCAAACTTCAGATGAAGTTGTAAAAGCAGTTCGTGAATTGACTGAAAAAATTGGAAAAACTGCAGTTGACGTTAAAGACTCTTATGGATTCGTTGTTAACCGTGTCTTGATTCCAATGATTAATGAAGCTATCTTTATCCTTGGTGAAGGTGTTGCTTCTGCAGAAGAAATTGATGAAGCTATGAAATTGGGGGCAAACCATCCAATTGGCCCATTAGCACTTGCTGACTTAATCGGATTAGACGTATGTTTGGCAATCATGGGAGTATTGAATAACGGCTTCGGTGATCCTAAATACCGTCCAGCACCTCTATTGAAAAAAATGGTTGAAGCTGGTAAACTAGGTCGTAAGACTAAAGAAGGATTCTTTAAATACTAAGATTATAAGGAGCAAATAATGAAAGAAGCAGTTATTGTTGCAGCGGTTCGTACACCTCTAGGTGCCTTCGGTGGAAGCTTGAAAGATGTTTCTGCTGTTGATTTAGGGAAGTTTAGTTATCAAGAGTGCTATCGAAAGAGCTAACTTGAAACCAGAACAAGTTGATGAAGTTATCATGGGTAACGTTCTTGGTGCTGGTCTAGGACAAAACGTAGCTCGTCAAATGAGCGTTAACGCAGGTATTCCAGTTGCATCTCCAGCTTTCACAATTAACAAAGTTTGTGGATCTGGTTTGAAAGCAGTTCAATTGGCAGCTCAAGCAGTTCTTGTGGAGATGCTGACATTGTTGTTGCTGGTGGTGCTGAAAACATGAGCCAAGCTCCTTATGTTCTTCAAAACCAACGTTGGGGATCTCGTATGGGAGACTCTAAAGTAGTAGATACTATGCTTCGTGATGGTTTGACAGATGGTTTTGAAGGATTCCACATGGAATTACAGCTGAAAAACGTTTGCTGAACAATATGGAATCACTCGTGAAGACCAAGATAACTTTTGCTGTTCAATCACAACAACGTGCAGTTGCTGCGATCGAAGCTGGTCGTTTTTAAAGAAGAGATTGTTCCAGTTGAAATCCCACAACGTCGTGGGGAGCCTGTTGTATTTGATACAGATGAGTTCCCAAGAAAAGACGCTTCATTTGAAGGACTTTCTAAACTTCGTCCAGTATTCAAGAAAGACGGTACTGTAACAGCTGGGAATGCTTCAGGTATCAATGATGGTGCTGCAGCAGTTGTAGTTATGAGTGCTGAAAAAGCTAAAGAATTGGGAGTTCCAGTATTGGCAACTATCAAATCTTACGCAAGCGCTGGTCTTGATCCAAAAAGTGATGGGTTGCGGTCCAATCTACGCATCTCGTAAAAGCACTTGAAAAAGGTGGATTTACAGTTGCAGATCTTGACTTGGTAGAATCAAACGAAGCATTTGCGGCTCAAGCGTGTGCAGTTGGTAAAGAACTAGGTCTTGACCCAGAAAAAGTAAACGTTAACGGTGGAGCTATCGCTCTTGGACACCCAATCGGTGCTTCAGGATGCCGTATCTTAGTTACACTTCTTCACGAAATGGAAAAACGTGATGCAAAACGTGGTCTTGCTACGCTTTGTATCGGTGGAGGAATGGGTACAGCGGTTATCGTAGAACGTTAATCTACTACCAAATTTAGTTATTAAAACATAGAATATCCTAGCAGGAGTCTCTTCTGAGCCTTTCTGTTAGGATATTTTTATACTATAAGAAAACAAACTTGACACCTAGAACTATAAGTTGAGCTAATAGTTGAGACCATAAATACTAAGTGGACTGATAGCTATAAATAGGTTATCATTATTATGTAAGCACTTACATAATGTATTGGTATTTGTTGACGCTATACTCAATACTCAAAAACTTAAAGTAGGAGGAGAATAATGAGTAATACAGTTTTATTAGAGGTTAAAGAAGGTATCGGTTACCTCACAATTAACCGTCCAGCAGCTTTGAACGCATTAAGTTCAGAAGTTTTAACGGATTTGAATCTTGTTTTAGAGCAAATTGAAAAGAGCGAAGATATCCGTGTCGTTATTGTGAGTGGCCAAGGTGAAAAAGCATTTGTTGCTGGAGCTGATATCAAAGAAATGGACCAAATGTCTCCAATTCAAGCCCATGAATACATGACTTATGCCAATGATACATTTACCCGTCTGTCTGAACTTACTCAACCGACTATTGCAGTTCTTAATGGATATGCATTGGGAGGCGGATTAGAGCTCGCTCTTTCAACGGATATTAGAATTGGCTTTGAAAAGACAATGGTAGGATTCCCTGAAGTTGGCTTGGTATTATTCCTGGATTTGCAGGAACACAAAGAATGTCTCGCTTGATCGGAACTAGCAGAACTAAAGAATTGATTTACACTGCTAGAATTGTCAAAGGAAATGAAGCCTATGACCCTAGGGAATTTTGAATAAACTTGTTCCTGCTGAAGAATTGATGTCTGCTGCTGAAGAATTGGCTAAAGAGCATCATGAAAAACGCTCCATTAGCTGTTGAAAAAGCTAAACATGTCATTCAAGTTGGTTCAGAACTTCCACTACAAAACGCAATTCGTTTGGAGACAGAAGCAGAAGCTCTTCTCTTCTCACAGAAGATAAAGTTGAAGGAATGCGCGCATTTGTTGAAAAACGTAAAAGCCGTATTCAATCGTAAATAAAAGTTGAGGTGTTAGTATGAAAGCTGTTTTATCATTACAAGAAGCTATTTCTAAAGTAAAACCAGGTAACGTCGTTGGGATTTCAGGGTTCCTTGCAGTTGGTGAACCTTTGGAATTGATCGAAGAATTGGTTAGACAAAATCAACAAGATTTGACTTTGGTTTCAGTTGTTACTTCACATCCAGGTAAAGAAGTGGGTGTTGGACGCCTTTGTGAAAACCACCAAGTTAAAAAATATGTTGCTGCCCACGTTGGTACATCTCCTGCTGCTCAAAAAGCATACTTTAGTGGAGAAATGGAAGTAGAATTCACTCCAATGGGTACAGTTGTTGAACGCCTTCACGCTGCTGGAGCAGGTCTTGGAGGAGTTTTGACACCAACTGGAGTTGGTACTATTTTAGAAAATGACCATGAAAAAGTTGTTCGCAATGGTCGCGAGTACCTCATTTATGATCCTCTTAAACTTGATGTAGCATTGATTAAAGCTACAAAAGCTGACAAGTATGGAAACTTGTACATTGATGGTACAACTAAGAACATTTCATTGCAACTAGCTCTTGCAGCAGATACAGTTATCGTTGAAACAAACGAAATTGTTGAAGTTGGTGAAATTAAACCAGATGATATTTATATTCCAGGTATCCTTGTTGACTATGTAGTCCAAGGCTTAACTCCAGAAGAACACCACAAGATGATGGGCGACCTCTGGACAGAGACTAATAAATTAGCGGGGGGTAAAATAATATGAAACCAAAAAGAAATTATTGCAAGACGTGTTGCTCTTGAATTTAAAGATGGTGATGTTGTAAACCTTGGATTTGGTATTCCAAATGCTTCTGCAGACTTCATCCCAGAAGGTGTTAACGTAATCCTTCAAGCAGAAAATGGCGCCCTTCGCTTTGGTGAAACACCAACTAAAGATAATTATAATCCAAACCTAGCAAACTCAGGTGGTGCACCAATTACTCTCCTTCCAGGAGCTGCTTTGTTTGATTTGCAAACATCATTTGCAATTATTCGTGGTGGTCACGTTGATGCGACTGTACTTGGAGCTCTTGAAGTAAGCCAAGACGGAAGCATTGCGAACTGGATTATCCCAGGAAAATTTGCACCAGGTATGGGTGGAGCGATGGACCTCTTTGGTGGGGTGCTAAACGCGTAATTGGAGCAATCCAACATACTACAGGTGGCGAATCTAAACTTTTGAAAGAGTGCACATTGCCTCTATCAGCTAAAGGAGTATTTAGATCTTGTCATTACAGAACTAGCTGTTTTTTTGGATTCAAAGATGGTAAATTCTTGTTGAAAGAAGTGGCACCAGGTGTAACTGTGGAAGAAGTTCTTGAAAAAACAGCCGGTGACGTTATTGTTGCAGAAGATGTGAAGACTATGCCTATTTAAGGTAATACTGGCTATTTTCTTCTGAGCATGATATTATATATGTAAACGATACTATCGCCTTTTTTAGGCGGTAGTATCAATTGGTATCTAAACGTAAAAACAATAGAAAGTAAGGTGATAACTAAGTGGATATTATACAAATGAACTATTTCATTAACATAGTAGAATGCGGTTGCAATCTTTCGATTGCAGCAAAGAAAATCCATATTAGTCAATCGGCCTTAAGTCAGTTTGTAACAAATTTTGAAGTAGCTGAGGGCATTCAATTATTTAATCGGAAAAAAATGGTCGATTGGAGAGCTTGACTGAAGCAGGTAGAAAAAATTTATCGTTTTGCAACGGAAATTGTCAATCGTCATGAAGAAATGCTATCTATGATTCATATTGAATCTCAAAAAGCAGAGAGGGGAACTATCAATCTAGGGTATTCTTCTTTGATATTAAGAACTTTCTTTTCAAATACTCTACCACATTTCTTGAGAGAAAATCCTCACATCTACATTCAAGTTACAGAGGGTGGAGGAAAAGAGATTTACCAAAAAATGATTGAAGGTGATTTAAACCTTGCCTTTTTGATTGAACCAACAAATTTAGATGCACAGAAAATTTGAACAACATATTATTCATTTAGACGAGTATGTTGCTTATATGGATAAAGACCATCCATTAGCACAGAAAGAAGCGTTAGATTGGTCTGATCTTGCTGATTATGACTTAGCAACATTTAACAAAAACATTTACGACTTATGATTTAGTGACGGAAAAACTTCGTTCACAACGGATAAATATGAAGTTTGCTTATTTATCATCTACTTGGGACTTTTTAATTGAGTCTACTTATCAATCAGATTTGATTACAATTTTACCGAAGTCTGTTGAAAACTCTTGTAGATAGCGGTCGCTTCCAAATGGTTCGTTTTCATGATCCGATTCCTTTTAATGTTTGGTTCTGTAGACCGTACAAGGATTCCTACAACGAGGTTGAATCCTAGTGTATGAAGAATTGTTAAAAAGGGTATTATCAACCTTTGTCTGAAAAATTAGCTTGGGGTGAAGAGTAATGGTCTACAACGATAACTCTTGCTAAAAGGTATAATGCAGAGATAAGCAGTCTAATTGCAAGCTATTTTGAGTATAGAAAAGATAAAAATCATTTTCCAAGAGAATTATTCGATCAGTTTATCGAATCTTTTGATATTTTTTCATTGATTGTAAGAGATGAAGATTCGGTCTTAAGTGAAGAATTCATGACCTTTTATTCGTTTAATCTCAAAAAGAATTTGCTGCTTTTTCGACAGTTTTATTAACCCAGGCTTGCTATGGGATTTATCCCATTAACCGCTATGGAAGTCCCAAACAAAAAAGTCTATATCTTGAAAAATTAATAAAAGGAAAGATACTGGCTGGTCTGGGTTTTTCTGAGGGAAGTCTTGGAGAAAATCTAGGATTAATAACGACAACTGCGACTAAAACAAGTAATGGATGGCGTCTTTCAGGTAAGAAATCGATTGTTTCAAATTGCCGTTTTACGGATATACTTTTTATATTTGCCAAAGTAGAAAATGATGAAAAGAAACCGTCGTTTGGATTTTTTATCGTAGACACTAAGGACCCAGGTGTTTACTTTGGAGAAGATATTCCCTAAAACAAGGACTAAAAAGGTTTACCAGTATGTTCAGTTTCTTTTGATGATATTGAATTATCAGAGGATAGTTTATTAGGGATGACTTTAGCTGGTCAAGAACAGTTAAATGACTTTGTTCGAAAGCTTCAATTAGGTTTAAGCGCAGTTTCTATTGGAATTTCCGAAGGAGCTTTTGAAAAAGGTTTATCTTTTCTAAAGGTGAAACGTGGTTTTGGTAAGAGGTTGATTGATGCGACGATTTATCAACATCAATTTGCTGATTTATATACAAAAACTATGTGCAGCAGAAGCTTATTTTAACTCATATAAGGATCAAAGTGTTAGATGATTCTTTGTATGTTTCACAAATAAAACTATATACTACCAAAAGTGGCTATTGAAATCTCTGAAGAGATTATCAGATTAATAGGTCCGCTACAAGCACAGGATAAAACCCGATTGATCGTTATTTAAAAAGATGCTAAAACTATTGAAAGTTACGGGAAATCTGGAGACTCAATTCGAAAAAAGAATAGCACACCAGTGGCTAAAGGAGTAATAAAAATGACAGAACTCAAGTTGCAAGAGTATCAATTTCATGATATGATATTGACATGGCTACGAGGAGCTGATAAATTAACGGATGCAGGTACTTTATTTGGACCTGTTCCAAAAAGTTGTTTGGTCTCGTTACTACCCAACCAACGATGCCAATATGATGTCAGAGTTGACAGATCCAATTCTCATTCAATATCAAGGGAAAAATTACCTGATTGATGCTAGTTTTGATACGGATAAATTGTCTGATAAACAAAGGCGTAATCTGGGAATCCTATCTGACAGTAGGATAGAGGAAAGCTTAGAACTTTTTGGGCTTAACTCCAGAAAAGATTGACTATGTATTGATGACCCATATGCACCATGACCACTCAGGTGGTTTGACAAGAGTTGATTCTACAGGTAACCTTGTTTCTAAGTTTCCCAATGCCAAGATTATTGTCAATGATGTAGAATGGTACGAGATGAGAAATCCTAATAATCGTACTCGCGGAACTTACCTCAAAGAGAATTGGGAACCGATTCAAGATCAAGTTACAACCTTCTCAGATTCGATTGATATCATTCCAGAAATTCAAATGATTCATACTAGCGGTCATAGTAATGGGCATTGTATCATCTTGCTTAAACAGGGTGAAGACACAATGATCCATATGGGCGACCTCATGCTAACACACGTTCACCGCAATCCACTTTGGGTTCCAGCTGTAGATGATTACCCTATGAAATCTATTTCAGCTAAAGATAAGTGGCTTCGCCAGGCCTTTGAAAACAACTATAAATTCTTCTTCTATCACGATCAGTTCTTTGCAGTTGCAGAGTTTGATAAGGAAGGAAAAGAATTTGTAAACTATGTATTGCGTTCACGTCCACCAGTGATTCCATTTACTGAACAGCAAGATTGTAGACCAGACTTTTTATAATAGTTATGTATAAGGAGACAAATGACTAAATTCTCTTGTTTGTCAGGTACAGGTAAATAATGCCTGCTACATTTCAAACACCAGCTGACATAAAAATAAAGGAGTAAACATATGTCTATTACTAAACTTTTACAAATCAAATACCCTATTTTCCAAGGGGCTATGGCTCAAATTTCTCACTATCAACTAGCTGCTGCTGTATCAGAAGCTGGAGGTCTTGGAATCATCGCTTCTGGTGGCATGACAGGTGAACAACTTCGCGAAGAAATTCGTGAATTGAGAAAATTAACTGACAAACCTTTTGGTGTTAACATCATGTTGATGATGAAAAACATTAAAGATATCGTAACAGTTATTATCGAAGAAAAAGTTCCAGTGGTTACTACTGGTGCAGGAACTCCAAAACACATTATGCCATACTTGAAAGAAGCTGGTGTTAAAGTTATTCCTGTTGTTGCTAGTGTTAAACATGCTCAAAAGATGCAAGAATTAGGGGTTGATGCAGTTGTTGCTGAAGGTTCAGAAGCTGGTGGACACATCGGAGAAACTAACACAATGGCTTTGATTCCACAAATCGTGGACGCTGTTGACATCCCTGTTATCGCTGCTGGTGGTATTGCTGACGGCCGTGGATTGGCTGCAGCTTTCACACTTGGAGCTCAAGGTGTACAAATGGGTACTGTATTCCTTGCTTCAGACGAATGTCCAATTGCAGAAGCATATAAAGAAGCTGTTCTTGCAGCAACTGACACGGCAACTGCTGTTACTGGTCGTATTGCTGGTGCTCCAGTTCGTTGTATCCGTAACGAAATGACAGACCACTATATTGAACTTGAACAAAAAGGTACAAACCGTGAAGAGCTTGAAGAAATTACTATCGGATCACTTTCTAAAGCTGTATACGACGGAGACACTGTACATGGTTCAATGATGAGTGGACAAATTGCAGGTATGGTCAAAGAAATCAAACCATGTAAAGAAATTATTGAAACAATTGTTGCTGAAGCTCAAGAACGACTTAAACATGTTGAAATTGAAGTAGGTTAATAACCGATTTAGAAATATATTCTTTAAAGGCAAATATAGAGTGTATTTTTAGGAGGACGAGCTATTCGTCCTCCTTTTTCGATTGAAAAAAATTTTAGAAATACCAACTTCGGTATCCTAGATATCCTTGCTAAAGTTCGCTTTTTGAGTGCATTTGTGGTATAATAATGCGCAAGAGGTTTAGAATGAAAAAAATGAAATAAATCCTTTTTAATATACTTGTTTGCTATGGTGGCCTTTATCATCATGTCGATCTTGGTGATTTTTCGTGAAAGATAAATTTGTCATACTAGCAAGCCTATTTTTTTCTTTATCGCAGCTTTTTACTAGTGTTTTATTTCCTGAAAGAAAATTCTACCAAAAAAACGGAGCTTGAGCAAATTCAGTATGTCAATAATCAGGCTGAAGATAGTCTGAACTCCTTGTTGGAACAAATGCCTGTCGGGGTTATCAAACTCAACATGGCCAATATGGAAATTGAATGGTTTAATCCCTATGCAGAGTTAATCTTAACAACTGAAGATGGAGAAATCAATCCTACTCAGGTTCAAGAAATTATCAAAGCTGCCTTTTCTTCTCTTGGAATTTATGCCAATATTGGAGAGAAGCGCTATGCTGTTCATCTGGATAAAACTTCTGAGTTGTCTACTTTTTGATGTTTCAGGAGAGTACGAAGCAACGATTGAGTTGGTTACTAGTCGTCCTGCTATAGGGATTATCTCAGTAGATAATTACGATGATTTGGAAAATGAAACATCCGAGTCAGACATTAGTAATATCAATTCTTTTGTTGCCAACTTTGTTGCTGAATTTGCAGGGCGTTATAAAATGTTTTCTCGTCGCGTAGGAATGGATCGATTTTACTTGTTCACAGATTACACTGTATTGGAACATCTGATGCAGGATAAAGTTCTCCATGATTGATTCCTTTTCGTGAAGAAGCTAAACAACGCAATCTTCCTCTGACCATGAGTATGGGCTTGTCCTATGGGGATGGAGATCACGAGAGTATTGGCAAAGTTGCCTTGTCTAACCTTAACCTAGCTGAAGTTCGAGGAGGAGACCAAGTCGTTGTTAGAGAGAACGATGAAACCAAGGATCCAATCTACTTTGGTGGTGGTTCAGCAGCTTCGTTAAACGTACAAGAACCCGAACAAGGGCAATGATGACCGCAATTTCTGAAAAACTTAAGAGCGTGGACCGTGTATTTATTGTGGGTCATAAGAATTTAGACATGGATGCTTTGGGATCTGCAGTTGGAATGCAGTTGTTTTCTAGCAATGTCTTGGAAGAAAGCTATGTAGTCTATGATGCTAGTCAAATGTCTCCTGACATTCGTCGAGCTATTGAGCTTTTAGACAAGGAAGGGAGTTTCCAGCCTTCTTACTTTAGAAGAGGCTTCAGAGATGGTAACGAGACGTTCTCTGCTTATCATGGTAGACCACTCTAAGACAGCTTTTAACCCTGTCAAAAGATTTTTATAACTTGTTTAATCAAACAATCGTTATTGATCACCACAGACGAGATCAAGACTTCCCGAGAATGCGGTTATTACTTATATTGAAAGCGGAGCTAGTAGCGCCAGTGAGTTGGTGACTGAGTTGATACAGTTTCAAAAACTCTAAGAAAAAGCGCTTGAGCCGTATTCAAGCTAGCGTTCTAATGGGTGGTATAATGTTGGATACGAAAAACTTCACATCTCGCGTAACCAGCAGGACTTTTGACGTGGCTAGTTATCTCAGAACACGTGGAAGTGATAGTGTTGTTATCCAAGATATCTCGGCAACTGATTTTGAAGAGTATCGCTTGGTCAATGAATTAATCCTCCAAGGACAGATGGTGCAACCGTCTATTCTTGTAGCACAAGCGTTAGAGACTAAGACCCTATGATACAGTGGTGATTAGTAAAGCTGCGGATGCTCTGCTTGCCATGTCTGGCATAGAAGCTAGCTTTGTTTTGGCTAAGAACGATCAAGGAGTTATTTCAATCTCTGCTCGTAGCCGAAGTAGGATTAACGTGCAACGAATTATGGAAGAGTTGGGTGGCGGTGGCCACTTTAACTTGGCAGCAGCACGCCTGACTGGTATGAGCTCTGCAAGAAGCAGGAGATAAACTGAAAACAGTTATTGTTAATGAAACAGAAGAAAAGGAGACAGAAGAATGAAAGTAATCTTTTTAGCAGATGTAAAAGGTAAAGGTAAAAAGGCGAAATTAAAGAAGTGCCTACAGGGTTATGTACAAAACTTTTTGATCAAGAAAAATCTTGCTAAAGAAGCAACAGCCCAAGCTATTGGTGAATTACGAGGCAAGCAAAAATCTGAAGAAAAAGCACATGCTGAACTTCTGGCTGAAGCTACAAAGAAATCAAAGCCAAGCTTGAAGCTGAAGAAACAATCGTTGAGTTTGTAGAGAAAGTTGGACCAGACGGCCGTACCTTTTGGTTCAATCACCAACAAAAAAATTGCAGAGAACTCCAAAAAGCAATTTGGAATTAAAATTGATAAAGCGTCATATTCAAGTGAAAGCTCCAATTCGAGCAGTCGGTTTAATCTGATGTACCTGTTAAAATCTATCAGGATGTAACGAGTGTCATCAACCTTCGTGTAAAAAGAAGCTTAAACTCAACTTGGGTAACAATTTTGTAAGAGGAAGGAAAGTCTGATGGCAGAGGTAGAAGAACTACGAGTTCAGCCCCAGGATATTTTTGGCAGAACAATCTGTATTGGGAGCTATTTTTTTATCGATGAGAGTAAACTCGTGTTTGTTCGAGAATATATTGACTCTCGAGACTTCTTTAAGTATGCTCACCGGTTGATTTTTCAAGCCATGGTGGACTTGTCAGATCGTGGGGAGGCCATTGATGCGACAACGGTTCGAACCATTTTAGACAATCAAGGGGATTTGCAAAATATCGGTGGTCTATCCTACCTTGTTGAGATTGTCAACTCTGTGCCAACTTCTGCTAATGCTGAGTACTATGCAAAAATTGTAGCAGAAAAGGCTATGCTCCGTCGCTTGATTGCTAAATTGACGGATTCTGTTAATCAAGCTTATGAGGCTTCTAGACCTGTAGATGAAATTATTGCTCAGGCAGAAAAGGGCTTGATTGATGTTAGCGAGAAATGCTAAATCGCAGTGGCTTTTAGAAATATCCGTGATATCCTTTAAACCTTAAACTTTGGGAAACTTGGAAAGCTCGCTCTCAACAAACTTCTGACATCACGGGATTGCGACTGGTTATCAAGATCTGGATCACATGACAACAGGTCTGCATGAGGAGGAGTTGATTATTCTTGCAGCTCGTCCTGCGGTCGGAAAGACAGCATTTGCCTTGAATATCGCTCAAAATATAGGAACTAAGCTAGATAAGACAGTTGCTATCTTCTCTCTAGAAATGGGGGCTGAGAGCTTGGTTGACCGTATGTTGGCTGCTGAAGGCTTGGTCGAATCTCACTCGATTCGTACAGGACAATTGACTGAGGAAGAGTGGCGTAAATATACGATTGCTCAAGGTAATCTTGCTAAGGCCAGCATCTATATCGATGATACACCAGGAATCCGGATCACAGAAATTCGTTCACGTGCGAGAAAATTAGCCCAAGAAACAGGCAATTTAGGCTTGATTTTTGATTGACTACTTGCAGCTAATCACTGGGACTGGACGAGAAAACCGACAGCAAGAAGTTTCTGAGATTTCACGTCAGTTGAAAATTCTAGCCAAGGAACTGAAAGGTGCCTGTATATCGCGCTAAGTCAGCTGTCACGTAGTGTTGAGCAACGTCAAGATAAAACGACCAGTTCTGTCTGATATTCGTGAGTCAGGATCTATTGAGCAGGATGCGGATATTGTAGCATTTCTTTATCGTGAAGACTACTATGATCGAGCTGGTGGAGAAGAGGAAGGTCTACCAAATAATAAGGTAGAGGTCATTATTGAAAAAGAACCGTAGTGGGGCCCGTGGAACAGTAGAGTTGATTTTCCAGAAAGAATATAACAAGTTTTCAAGTATTTCAAAGAGAGAGGAACAAAGATGACAGATGCATTTACAGATGTAGCCAAGATGAAAAAAATCAAAGAAGAAATCAAGGCGCATGAAGGACAAGTCGTGGAAATGACCTTAGAAAATGGTCGTAAACGCCAAAAAAATAAGTTAGGTAAATTGATAGAGGTGTATCCTTCACTCTTTATCGTTGAGTTTGGAGATGTTGAAGGCGATAAACAAGCTAATGTTTATGTAGAGTCCTTCACTTACTCAGATATCTTAACTGAAAAAGAACTTGATTCGTTACTTGGATCAGGACTAATAGCCACAAAGTGAGATTTTTCTCACTTTTTCTTTTTCTCCCGAATGAATAGTTGAGGGCGACCCCAAAAAAATCTATTGAAAAAGGAGATGACATGAACTTTAGTGAAACTAAAAGAAAGAAGGGAAGACTGTTAGAAGAACTGGTCAGGTAGCAATACGTAACT
>BNJV01000415.1_pt1 | contig 24675 bp, 21 predicted proteins | sample 8540591 | NCBI WGS metagenome assembly BNJV01 (sample SAMD00202457, study PRJDB9452) | human saliva metagenome | host: Homo sapiens | reverse complement strand
CATGTTCTGCGATACGCAAGTACAAAAGGTCAGCACTTGCCTTTGATGATGAATACGGACTTGAGGTATGAAGCGGTGTTTCCTCGGTAAAGAATAAATCCGGTCTGTCAGGCGGAAGATCTCCGTATACCCTTCATCTGTTGATACCTGATGATATCTCTTAATTCCGTAGGTTCTGCAAGCATCTAAAAGAGTTGTGGTTCCCATAACATTTGTTCTTACAAAACTCTCAGGATCTGTGATAGATCTGTCTACATGGCTCTCAGCAGCAAAGTTTTATAATCACATCAGGCTTTTTCTTCTTCAAAAGAGCTTGAAGATAAATGCTCTGTCCGCGATATCACCTTTTATAAACTTATAATTCGGTGCATTCTCCACCGGCTTTAATGTCTCAAGTTTCCGCATAGGTAAGCAGATCCAAGTTTATTATCATATCCTCTGGATACTTATTTACCATATAGTGAACAAAATTTCCGCCGATAAATCCGGCACCGCCTGTAACAATAATTTTCATATTAACCTCGTCTGTTTTTGTTTGCGCTTGATGTATGTGGTCGATATACTTGCCGTCATATACATCCTTTAAATATTTTCCGTACTGATTTTTCTTAAAGATCTCATATGCCTTTAGAAGCTCTTCTTTGCTTATCCATCCGTTCAGATATGCAATCTCCTCAAGGCAGCAATCTTTCTGTGTTGATGTGTCTCCATAGTGTACACAAAGTTTGTAGCCTCAACAAGACTCTCATGAGTTCCCGTATCCAGCCATGTGAAGCCCTGTCCAGTACCTTCACCTCAAGCTCACCTTTTTCAAGGTAAATTCGGTTAAGATCCGTGATTTCAAGTTCTCCTCTGGCTGAAGGTTTTAATTCCTTGGCATATTTCACTACATCATTGTCATAGAAATAAAGTCCTGTAACACAGTAGTTGCTCTTCGGTTTTTGTGGTTTTTCTTCTATTGAAACAGCCTTACCGTTTTTATCAAACTCAACTATACCGAATCTTTCAGGATCATCTACATAGTATCCGAATACTGTAGCTCCCTTTGTCTTTTGAAGCTGCTGATTTCAAATGGTTCTTAAGTCCGTGTCCATAAAAATATTGTCATAAGTATCATTGCCACCGGCTCATCGCCAATGAACTTTTCACCGATGATAAACGCCTGTGCCAGTCCGTCCGGGCTTGGCTGAATTTCATATTCTAATTTTCAGTCCGAATTGTGTGCACCGTCTCCAAGTAATTCTTTAAATCTGGGGTGTCATCAGGTGTAGAAATAATAAGTATATCTCTGATACCTGCCTCCATCGGTACAGAAATAGGATAATAAATCATCGGCTTGTCATATTATGGGAGTAGCTGTTTTGATGTAACCTTTGTCAACGGATACAATCTTGTACCGCTACCGCCTGCTAATATAATACCCTTCATTTTTGTGTCCTCACTTTCGTTCAAGTCTTTAATCACAGATCACCTTGCTTATATAGCTTTCAATAGTCTTCATTATACTATAAGATTAACAATACTATAAACAAAATTTATTACTTATCATGTAATAATAGTACCACAACATATAACTATTTATACTATTAATTCAAATAGTAGTTCTAGCTATTGTTATCAACCCTAAACTTCAAATTTATTATATTCCTCAATAATGCTTTTTCATAACAATAAAATTCATAATCATTGTAATTGGTGTTATTATCACCTTTGAAATCACTGTAGACAATCTTAATATCTCTTCAATCATGACGTTGCTTATAATATAGCTATTAATATACCCTAACAATTTTGAAATAAAGATAAATTAATATCAATTGATATGCAAGATAAATTGCATACTTTTCTTCAGTGATATTCTGCTATTATTTTTAAATACTTTTCTAGTCGCAAAATAGATACAAAAGTAACGCAAGCCATGAACTGATAATATTATTAATCACTATATTGTTTGAACAAAAACTCAAGCTAGTGTATGTACAAAATCAGGGATCCAACAATTCCACTAATCCCGACAAACTTAGCAATTTGCTCAACAACATCATGTTCTAACTTTCCTCAAAGGAAACTTTGAGTTCCTCCAGGTGCCCAGTATATGTACCTTATCAGAATTTATAACTGATATATATATTTCTCCATTCTTAGTCAATAAATAGTCATACAGCGGTGCTACGTATTTCTCTCCATTCACCAGTTCTGTAGTTTTACTGTAATATTCATTATACAATTTCATATATAACTTTACATGTTCTGAAATAATATGCTCCTAAAGTACAATAATCGATATTCTTTCCTTTTCCTTAATTTCAACAACTTTACCGTCAGTATCAGCCTTACAAAACTCCAATGTTCGGGTGCTTTAAAACACGGAATAAATCCATCTCCTAAGCTCATCAAATTCATCTCCCTGCTTCCACATAAGTATCTATATTATAAATTAATAATTGATTATCAATCCCCAACTTTGACGCAATCATGGCTGTTGTAGCCTGACCATCCGTAAGATAATCTAAAATAATAATATGATAGTTCTGCAATTTCATTTCTTTACACTTCTGGTCAATAAATTCCTCTACATCGTATTTATCATCTTTCATAGCTATAAAAATATATTGTGAAACGTCTTTTTGTATCCTGTTAAACTTTATCATGGACCATTCAAAAAGCGACTTTCCTTTTGCTTCAATCATATATTTAGGCATATCATATCCCATCTTTCTGATCTTGATCCCAAAACCACCCATTGTAATTACAACATCAATTTTTGACATCATCATCTTGATCCTTATCTTCCATACTATTTCTTGTTTTTGCATATATCTTCCAGCTGTTCTACAGAGTATTTCAAAAACTCATCGGTCTTATAGTCCTATCATCTACATAAAAATCCTTTATGTCCGGGGCCAAAACTTTCCCATAAACTATTTCATCATATGGTACTTCCCACTTTTCGCCAGTCTAACAGAATAGCAGCAGTATACTTTATTAATTAACTAATATTACCATCATAAGAATTCATATTTTCACGTATACAATACAATTTTAGCTTCCATTATACTTATACAGTCTTAATAACATTTCAGGATATGGAATTAAATCCTCATATTTTTCATCTTTTCTTTTTGATTGGACACAATGTACCATCAATATCGAATACAAACGTATAATCACTCAAACATCCTTCTCCAACTCCTTTAATATATTATGTAACATTTAAAAATAAATCCAAATACTTTATGTGATTGTCTATATGTAACAGAGCATAGATAGTGATGCTTCATAGACTCTAACCAGCAAATAATTAAATCCATTTTCTTCCACTTTCTGTTTAAATATTTCAATATATCTTGAATTATCAAACGGTATTTCAAGATTATAATTAAAACTATATCTATCTTTATATCAAATAATTTGCATTATTAAAAAGTCATATCTTCCACATACAGAATGGCTCAATTTTTGCAACATCATAATATGCATTAGTCCACAAATCTTTTCTTCTCATCGCACCTTCGGGTCAATAAATTTAAGTAGTTTTTGTAGATTTGTTGTACAATGTATTTTGCAAAACATGGATCACCATGCCCAATAACAAGTTCATTGATATGCTGATACTCTTGCCTCAACTTTTACGTTTTTAATTCAAGATATTTGTTGAGCAATACATCTATGTCCAATATCCTTTGTAACATCCAACAATGCCCCAATTTTAGAAAATTCAGGTAATGCCTAAGACTACCTATCCTTTCCCTAACTTTATCAATATATAAAGGTATCCGATATCTTCGTATACTCCAATTCAGTGCACTTCCTGGTATGTCGACTTTTTGATAAATAGTTTTATCCATTAAACGTCTCAAACTCATTTATTTCGTCCATCGAACCGTGTACGCTTACATGTGCCAAATCTGTCATATAAAGACGTTCCATTGTATAACTTGCAGATTTTTCTCTTTTCTTGATAATTAAATGGCACAACAAACCAAAATTTCATATCATCTGGCAATAAGTGATAAAAATTCATATTCAGCTTTTTATCTTATTCTTGTGCTCCGAACTTTTTCGTTATGGTGTACTCATTTCCTTTAATGGAATTAAAATATCTTGAATCAAAATTTCCTGTTACACTACTGTATGAAATTTCCAATCACCCTCAATATCCCACCAAACCGTCAATTTCAAATGTATCACTTTGTGCTCTTACAAGATCACGCTTTAGCACCTGATAATATATTTTTGCAAAACGAAATATATTGCTCTACACTTGGAAACATCCCACATACAGCCCTTTTATCTTCAGTACTCATATATACCGTCAATACTCAAAGCTTTTTGAAGGGACGAGTAGCTTTGTCAACATCTGAAATAATGTAGTTAGAAAAACAATATATTACTCTTGTATCAGTACCAACATACAATTCCAGCTTCTCAACTAAATCTGAATATTCAAAAAGTGAACGTATCTTTCTCCATATTAAACTCGAAATACATTTTCTAATTCACTTTTGTAATATTCTTCTACATCTCTTTTAACTACTACTTCTAATCCTTTATCCCTAATAATATCAGCTATAACTTCACTCTTTCTTCCGGTATCATCATAAATAACTATTGTTCTCATAGTATATCCTTTTTATTAACTGTATAATATCTTAATTATATATATAGACACCCATTAACAATAGATTGTTACAATAATAAATCGCTTCAACTCAAGTGATTTATTACCTCTTAATCTTCTGCCTCAAATATTCAAACACATCATTATCAATCTGTTTTGTATTATTAATAGTACTAATATATATAAACTACCGATTTCTATACCCCATGCTAAAATTGATAAAATATAAAGAATAATTCCTCTACCTTTAAGTTTGCAGTCAATTTCTTTTGATATATTTCATCAAACTTTTTAAGCACTCCAATATAGCAATTCTTCTCTCTGTCGCATTGCTCTTTAGCAAAGACTTTCTCCAAACTTACAATTCCCGGGATATCAAAATATATTACACGTAATTATCAAAAATATTACAAACAAATACACTATCAAGTCCATCTTCCATCAAAAACCAAGTCAGAATAATAACGATTTACCAACGCGGCTGTATCCAGTCGAAATCGATCCAGCATAGTAACCTCACCACTCCATGTAAATTCCCGACGAGCTGACCATAACAATACATTCTAAAGACATCTCCTATTTTAAAAGGTAATACCACGCTTACCGAGGTAACTTTACAATATACTTTTATAAAAGTCCGACCATTTCAATTCGGAGTAATATAATGCTAAATAAAGTCTTACTGATTTCAATATATGTACAACCACTACTAAAATTAGAAAATACAATTGAACATAAATTAATATTTTTGAACAACTGACCTGAGTCATAGTACTCAAATGTAAATACAAGTATAGAAAATCGCTATAACAAGTATATTTATCAATTTATACATACAGCTCTTAATAACAAGTTTCTCTCTAACTACGCTCATTCTCATATACCACTTCTGCCGTATAGGACTTTACCACCTTGCTTCTGTGTTCAGTCTCCTAATCAAACTTTTATTTATTATAAACGAACCCAATAATTTCTAATACCGTTGGTGCTTGACTAACCATCCACGTTGATACCTGATCTTCTTCTCCAAATAATCGGGAAAAACTTAACTTTATGCTTAAGTACGCAGACCCCATAACCATACAATAATTAAAAATCAATCCATCCATTATGCTTCTCGTAAAACTACTCTAGAGTTGACGATCTGCACTATATTCAGTCCACGAGATCCCAAATCGTATACCTTATATCCACAACTGATGAAAACAATAAGTCATCAAACATACTCAAACGTTCTCTAAATTTTGAATAACCTTTTAATTTTGAACCTTTCATAAATCTCGCACCTAAAACAATCATATTCTTCTATATTCTCCACTCTTCCAGATACGGCAATATATTTGATAAATCTCCTTGGTCATCCCCCATGAAGTACAATTACATACTCGAAGGCTCATTTTGATTGCATAATCAAATGCAACCTTATGAGATCCGCCCTAATCCATAATTCTCATCATTTCTAAAGCCAACCTTTACCTTTACCGGAACACCGTGAGGAAGATAAATATTCTTTCACCTCACTCTCTCTCACTACTATCTGTTACTTCTATTATTTGGCTAAACAATCCACTCTGGAAATGTGCATTTACTGGTCTCATTATCCATCTGACGCACTCTTACTATCTGCTTTTCATACAATTATACATCAGTGTGTAAATACAGAACCTTACCATTTACATTCATTACTTTTACCTCTCTTAGTTTCTGCAGAATTCAACACTTTTAAGCTCCAGGGAGATTCTAGCACTTTCCTCAGCATCTTGTACACTTTATGTTCAAATACACATGCTTATTTAAAAGCCAACCTCTACCTGACTTCCCAGCGGAACCAACAGCTTTCATGGCTCATTGCACAATGGTCATAGAGTGAGAAGTTCCACTCTTCACTACTCCATGTTAAAACAACTGTTTCACCCACGATTATATTCTTTCTTTGTTAAATATTTTACCTTCCTAAGGTCTTTAGTATTAAGAACATAAAATTAGTAAGTCCAAATAATGTGTATTCTAGTTGTTATTTTTGATTATTAAACTCTAAATACATAAAATCCGCTTTCTTCTCCACTAAAATCTTTTATCAAAATTGATAGGAAAAGAATATTATCATTAACTGCAGGCAGAATATTTTGAGCTGGTATTGTGTCAAAATTTTTGACAATGAACTCATGGACTCCTCCCTCAATAGAACTTGCTGTTCTTCTCCCAAAGCCAAATTATCACTTCCGATAATGATATGCTTTCTTGTCAAGTATTTCTCTTCTTTTGTCATCGCTTTTATTTGGTTCAAAACTAAATGAAGCTTGTCTGACCGAGCATGTTATTCACCTGATGTCACCACCCAATGATACAAATAGTAATTATCATAAGACATACATGCACTCCAATAATTGCTTCTTGTTTACGAGCTAAATCTATTGCTTCTTTTAGTCAACAAATCTTATAGTACGAGTCTCCATTAATCCGTTTCCCCTTGGATATTACATAAATAATATAGTCCAAAAACTCACTAACAACACCAAGGTATGATTTTCTGTCCTTTTTGTAACATCCAAGCAGTATGTACTTTCAAATTTTATTATACACATTCTGCTCTACAAAGCATGTCTCAACTTATCTACTTGATCGTTTTCTGTAAAGAGATATCCATCTGGAACTGTATAGTATGGACTAAATTTTATTGATGAATCAATTGAGAAAAATCCCTGCAGCGGAACAATAGTAACAATAAAAAGCTTGCAAACGAAACAATATAACCCTTTAATATTCGATTATCGACATACCCATTGGCAACTACCAGCATCGATAACAGCAGCAAAATTACCATTCCCTCTCCCTTGCATATATTTGACACCAACATCCATTCTAACAACCGTATAACTTATTGAAACCAATATTGCAATCCAAAACTAAGTGAAATACATGCACAGGATTATCAATCTTTACCTATCCTTCATGGATGTGTAATCTTCCACAGGAAGTGAACATCGCAATCAGATACCCAAACAATAAATAATACAATAAGATATGAACACATGTAATAAATCAATAATCTTAAAGGTAGACTAGGTAAATAAGCTAAAGAAATTATCCGGTATAACTCTGTCCAAATCTTTGTAAATCCATCCGCAAAAATTGTTTGTCCACCATAGCCTTTTATATTTTCTTATTGTTCCAAAAATCAAAAGGTATACCCAATGCAGCAGGTATAGAGCAAACTATCCACCATACCCAAAAAGATATGTATATCAACATTTAAATCTCCTGATTTTATATACGTTACTATCTGCCATATTCCAGTGGTAAAAATGCAAAATCTTACAGCTGCACCAAAACAGGATAATACAGCGCGTGAATAAAAGCTAGTAATATACCACACTTAAGCCACAAATTTTTATTATCAATAAGTTTTTAGATGCAAGTAGTAACATAATAGGAACTATTAATACAAACCCTATTATAGTCTTCAAACTAGAAACAAAAGCGCGACTACAGTGTCATAATTATTAGTTTGGATTTGTTTTCAGTAATCCTACACAACTAAGATAAAGCTACAAGGTAGAGGCTTATGGCCTCTGTGTGACATAGTAATTACAAACCTATCATTTACTCATGCAGAAAAGTTCTGTACTATAGAATACATACCTGAAAGCAGGGTATATTCACTGAACACTTTCTGATGTAGTTCAAAAATCTGCGAATATCCAATTATATTTTCAAATGGATGATGTAAATCAATCGAATTATTGCACCGGTACCACTAACTGTTAAAACGCCATAAGTGATACTAATAGCCCGAACGCAATTATGCCCTCAAATTTCCCTTTCTTCGTACCAATCAATGAAATTATTGCTCAATTATATATAAAACCAGCAATTGTTACTGCCATATAAAATCGGGTATATCTACATGTTTCAGTTCACTGGAATACATATATTCTGAAGTACAATAGTACTAATAGTGTAAATGGTATAACAAGTTGTGCAACTATCACCTCTCGTTTAAGAATATTTCTACGTTTTCCTTCAACAAATACCAGAAAAACATAGACAAAAATGCAATAAGAGTTACAATAGTAATATTTATACCTTTAACTCCTCCGCAGAAAACATATAAACGATATACACCTAACAATGCATAAGAGTTTACAAATAAAAGCTACAACATACTGTACTACATGCTTCTAGCTACTAAAAAGTGAAATCACCCAAACTAATATACCGAAAATACTAATGCATTTACACCCTGATATACAAAAATAAAATGTAACTGCAATAACAAGCATAGTTAAATCGACATATAGTCACACTTTTTACTATCAGTAAAATATAATCCATTCTTTTTATTAAATCAAGTACTGAATTACATAAATAATAGAACCGACAACAGAAAAAATATAAACATATGCTCTCTTTCTGCACTCTTATTACTCTCATGCACTCGCTGTAAGTTCATTTACAATATCTGTAAATTTCTGAAATGTATTCCCGTAAAATGCAGAATAAATATAAATTAGTATCAGACTCACTATTAACATAATTAATAAAATGGAATTACTACTATTCTTTTTCTATGTCTTAGTCATTCTATTTCTCCTTACAAAAACTATAGGCTACAAGTCAACTTACAAACAATAAGTAACATTATATAATATTAATATTGTAGCCTATAAAAATATCACAAACTATTCTAAACTCCCAAGTCTTATATTATATGATATGAACCTAAAATCAATATTACTACAATACTAAACAGTATTCTTTGATACAATTCTTTATTACAATTTTACATCGTCAATCAAATTAAAGCCCATATCTTTTATTATATTCTTCTTTGACTGTGATATGATAAAATCTTATTATATTAAGATATGTAAAGTCTGTTAATACCACTATTTTTACGACTATAAACACAAAGATTTATAATTATATAGTAAAGGAACTATACCAGTGAAAGATTAAAACTCCATTACTTATTAGTATGTTCCCATATTGTATTAAATAATTAGGTATTCTTATCCACATAAAAGTCCATTTATATTTTAAATAGTCATATAATAACAATACCAATACAGTTATTGCTCACTGATATTTTTGGTTTCATAAAAATATTTTATTTCTAGTATATATTTACTTATGTTACTCCATATATGTGAAATAAAAATTGTTAGCTACTAAACACTATTCCAAATCTTACCCAACTAGTATGACAATATCATCCATCTATTGGATAAGAACTCATTATAATATTTTTATTACAACAAAATGTATAAGAAATGCAAACCCACTTAGTTCACCAACATAAATCATAAATTTATTAGTCAGTATTTTTGATATAACCCTTTATTCAATGCACATAACAAACTATCATCACCAGTAGTAGCGTATACAAAGTGTAAGTTTAAAATACATAGTTCCTAAAATTCCAATAGACTTAACATGCATACGTTGTACCAATACTGTTAGTGCTACAGAGTACATTCAAAAATTGTTATTATGAATATAAAAATTTTTGATGTATTATAAGATTCTTTTGTATTTATATAGTTAAAAATATATAACCAACTATAATACCAATATAAAAATCACCTAGTCTGTATAATGGCAATATAAAACAAAACCATTTTGTGATTTCTTCTGTCGCATTAAGCGCATACAGAATAAGTGCCACCACAGTCTGTATACATAAAGTCATGCAACTCTAATCACACAATCACATACTGAGTAATTACACTTTCACCTTTTTATGATACTATGTAGACCTATAAAATACAAAAATACATGTTGATATACCATGCAACACCATTTCAATGAGATACTGTTTTCAGGGCATCCAAGATTGTACTAAAAATACATTTAAAAGCTACCCTTTCGTACATATCAATAACTATTAAGAGGGGCAATATACTCCGAAATACATGTATATATCTAGCAATAAAAGATAGAATCATGGTCAATACATGTAGTAAATATAATATTTTTCATAGAAAATAAAATATTATTATCTATACCATTTTATATCTCTATCTTTATACAGCCATAAATGAATCCTGATAAAATTAAAAATATTTGAAACTCCCCATCCACCAAGTGAAAGAGTTCCTGCATGTGATGATGCCCAGAAAGCACATGTTCTCGAGTGCCTCGAATTGAGGATAGCTTACTACCCTCTGAATACCTTAGCTTGTCTTCATCTACTCCTCCATTAATTTTTATATACAATATCATATACTATAGATATGTTCATCTATAAATAATTTATTATTCAAATTATTTATATAATATAGCTAAATTCAAACAAGTTATAATCCCAATATATGTTAAAGAACATTTTTAATTAGTGTTTATATTCTCTACACTCCGCAATAAGTATAGTATCTGTAAGTACATTCATCATTGCAGGCCTATATATGCGAAACTGATAATTCAAATTAAGGCTATCCAACATAGGTTTTATGTCAAAGAAATCTTCTGCACTATGGTATATACTGATAAGCAAAGTAGGTCTTTGTTCTATAATTGTTTTCATAGCTCCCTTAAGCAGATTTTTCTCCGCCCCTTCAACATCAGTTTTTATTAAGCCCACCTTAAGCGAATTTTTCTCTACATACTCATCTATAGTCATGCAATCCACTACAAGCTCTTTCTCATTACTGTCAGCCTGTATATATGAACACTCATCCATAACATCCGATTGATAGAATGTCAACTTTCCGGTATAATCTCCCAATGCCATATTTTCTACTACCACATTATCGAGTTTATTGTATTCTATGGTCTTTTTAAAAAGCTCATAATTATCCGGCATTGCCTCAAAAAGAATACTACTTTTTCTCCCTTTTGTATACTTTGACAAAATGAGAGCCGAATCACCTATAAAAGCTCCGGCATCAATTATATTTTTACCTCTGATATCATCCAAAGTCTGTAACTCATTCATACCATGATAGTAATACAAAACAGAAGGATTAAAGTAGTTTATAGAGCATAAAAAGTTTTTGTAGCAATATAAATCACTTCTAAGCTCTATTATATTCTTGTCAAAGTGATCGAACATCTGCCGAAGTTCATTCTGCTCTTCATATGTATATATATCTACATCACCGGCATTCAGCTTTGAAATCCGTCTGACTCTGTTTATTATCCTATCAACAACTTCAATACTCTTTTTGATCCAAATCTCTTTATCAAGTTCTATATATCTTTGCGGCAGGTCGTCAAACTCTTGCATATCCTTAACAAATCTATCTATAAATCTTTCTTTTTCCGGCTTGAAATTTTTGGTATATAACTCTGTCAAAAGGAATTTGTATCCTTATCATACCTATATTGTCAAATATAATTTTTTGTTTACCTGCTATACTGTCTAAATCAGCACGCATCTCCTCCAATTTTTAAAAATATTTCGACTCAACTTTTGACTTCAAATCTGATAATGCACTGTTGTATTCTCTTCTTTATATGAACTAAAGAGTGCCATAAATTTCGTCACTACTCTCTTTCAACATGTAGTGAATTTGTCAGATAATGTATTATACTTTTCACCAATCTCTTCATATAAAAGCTTTATCTTCAAGTCTTAGCCTATAGTTTTTCTTCTAAATCTTCATCAAGTCTCTCAATCTGCTCCTCCAACGCCTGCTTATTATCGCTTATTTCATCAGAAAGAACCTTTAAATCCTTTTTGAAGCAGGTAATATTCTTGAAAAGAAAGAATATAACTTATTTGTCTTTAATGTTTCATCTTGCACAATAAAACCTCTTTTTCTAAACATTAGCAATATAAATATTTACAGCACTCTATACCTTATCAATCTTCTTCCTTAGCTATCTCTTCTACAAACTCGTCATAATTTCTTATGTACTCATTTGGATTGTATGCTTCGCTCGCAAGCACCAATAAAGACTGAGTCCTCTGAGAAAATCATACATATCCTTTCCAAACCATGGTCGGAAGATATATACCTGTATGAGGTCTGTTTAGAATAAATATAGCCTCATTACCTTTTCCCGTCATACACTTTTACTTTGCTTTTTACCGGCAACATTCACTAAAACAAACTCAGTCTCTCTATTGGCATGCTGTCCTCTTATAACATGTCGGATCTAGACCATAGATATAAAATATTCTTTTTATATCAAAAGGAACATCTTATTTCCTTCAATTACCACAAGATGTCCTCTTTCATCTCCGTTCTGCTTAAAACTAAGCATCTTTCACCTTATTCATGTTATGCATATCTACACCTCCTAAGACTTCTTTATTTTTATTTATAATTTTTCACTGCAGTAAATGCCCATACTGCGGTAAAAATGAAAAAGACCTTGATCCTCCCATACTGTATAATCCTTATAAACGGCAGTCCAAATAGAGATACATTCTTATTCACATGTGAAGTCATAGAATATGCTATATATCGGAATCCGAACAGCTTTAATTCATATATCACTCCACCTCTAAACTGCTCATATACATATCTTGTTTGCCACAGGAAACAGTCTTCCGTTAAACGTCCTTCTTGTAAAGTCAACATACTTTTGCCTGGTCAAAGTTGAAGCGGCTATAGCCTCTTTGAACATCTCAAATTGGATGTATGATTCTTTACATAATAGTCATAACATTTATCTCCCTACTTCCTTTTCTTATCTCTAACATATATATCATCAAGTGTTTCAGCTACCGTATGTGTTTGAATATCCAACTCATCTATTTGATCGGGTCCCCAACCAAGGCATATCCTTCAGACTCAAACAGATATGAATATCTATTGCACGAAAGGAACTGTATCATTAGGAATAATAACCGACGGTAATTTGACGGAAGCACCGTCCAACACAGATGTACCCATAGCAAAAAGTATATCCACCTTTTTACAAAACAAATCTATAATCTTATCTATATCCATTGTTTTGCATTTAATTAATTTTATATAAGATGGAAGCTTTTTATTAAAAAGCATATCTTGACAATCACCTTCTCCTATAACATAAATAGTGGTCTTAATATTATCGCGTGCGGCAATTATATTATCTACCAAATCTGTTACAGCAAAAATCTTATCAAGTACCAATCTGCCAAGTACAGCTATATTCCTTTCACCTTCCTTAACTATTTCCTGCTTTTACCACTTTATTTCTTTCAGGAATAGTTATAGAGTACATACTCTTCTTTAAACTTGATTTTTATCTGTATTCTGCGCCAACAAATGTGTCTTTATCAAGGAAAAACTACACTGGAAGTATCCTAACCAACTCAAGAACTTTATTTAACAAACCTTGTTGTACAGTGCCAGTCTCCCTTTACACAGGAATACAGCAATTATGCCAATTATAGGAATACTACCTTTGAGTCCGGATGCATAATCGGATACCATATGAGCCCAATAAATAACCACTAGCCCAAAAACTATCGGCTCATCCTTGAAGATTGTGTACTTTCTTTTACCTTCGTTGTCATATATAAGGACTTCTATATCTTTATCAACAAAGTGTATTAGCAAGACCGCCCTTATAGTCTACATAATATACATCATATTCCTTTAGTCTCTGCGATTGCATTAGCGATTCTTGTAAGGTAAAACGGCCTCCACTTACTTCAGGCCATGGGAAATAAAAATACCAGCTTCATGTGCATCTCCTTTATTTACTCCAAGATCTATTCTATATTATTTGTACTTTGAAATAACCGTACAATTTTGTCAGTAAATCAACAATCTCTATCATCTCCATATTTCGGCAAAATCATAAAAGCAGATTCTTGTGTTATAAAATGTTGACATAACAAGTCGGTGAAATTATTTTTAGCCTTATTTGCTTTAAACAATTCTATGCACCTTCGATATTCTTTGTCAGGGTATGCCCTGTGATACATCTTATTGCCTGACTCAAGTTGCTTTTGTAACCGTATCTCGACCCTCAAGGTTCTCCAAAAGTTCCAGTTTAGGGATGTCCGTCTCTTGCAAGGGAAAAATGCCTCGTATACCCTGAGTCTCATCCTCAAAAATATCAGGAATCCTTTTCTATAACCAAGCAAAAGATAGTTCTTCATTTCTTTTTCTATGTTTTTACAGCAACTCCTATGTGCTCAAACTCCAATTCTCCGACACTCTGCTTAATCATACGTTTATATATCATATAAGCATTATTATCTAACTTAGGCTCTACCACTTCATGAAATTTTTCTGTCAGAGTATTGTATTACCGAGTTTGTATCTCTTACCTTCCAACTCGATCTCGTCTATAAGCACTTCTCTTGTCTTTTCTCCGATAGAAGTATGGAATGAAACCACGGCCTTATTATCCTCTATAGTATCGCAATAAAGTTCATCAAGACCTACCTGTTCAAAGGCAATCTTATAGAGCAACTTATACTTTCCGCTGCAGCAAAAAGATCCCTTTTTATGACCCATCTTCCCCATTCAGCCCTATTGTCAGCCACATTATAAAAGGCTATCAGACCTTCGGGTTTTATTGTTAAACCTGTTCTCTACAATAAAATAATAATCCCCTTCTCTCTCAAGGTAGTTTTTATCCACTCCTCCTGAAGAGAAATATCCGGTGATATTTTTATGTATAAATATATTTCTTTCGGCATCTTCAAGCCTTGTTTTTAACTATAAATTCAGCATCTGATACCTTTTACAGGTCTTAACCTGTAGCAATATCCGTCAAGAGTGCACTTATGATTTCATTATTCTTCCGCCTTTTTAATTACTAATTCTATAAACTTTGCCGGGGGTACTTTGGCTCAGAGCAAAATCTTCTTCTTCAAAAAGTTATACCATACTCGTCTTCTACGGCAAACATTATCTCAACCCTGTTTAATGAATCCCATGTATTTACATCATCTAAGCCTGCCTCAATTTCTAAAACGTCTTTTTAATATTTCTGCAATTATTTTTGATTATTTCTTCTCTCATTACTATGACCTCTCTATTATATCTATATCTACGAGTCCGTTAGGAAAATCATATGTGAATTCCTTTGCACTTCCGACATATTTACTTAAATATGATTCAATGTAGTTCTTTGTCGGAGTATTTCTTTCACCTTCTTTAAATAAAACTTCTACATTCTTTACATGAAGTCTTTCAGTCATAAAGCTTTATGGCACCCATAATAATGACATCATCTATACCTCTGCCCAACGCCCTACAACTCATAAAACACTCTTCCAGAATCATATAATCATCGAATCTTCTCTGCCCACACAAACTGCAATCAAACCGCTGTCAGACAGGGCAATCCTGCAATGATATACTCACTATCATGTGATCATCAGACTGATATATATTTTCAATCTCCTGCTGAGAATATCTCTTATAATTAAATATAAACTGGTTTGTCTTTATTTGGCAAGCTCTGATATTCGTCTTTTAACTTTTTCCCTTTATTATCAAAAATCATAAGTGAGTCTTTATTTGTAATGACCTTTATATAATCTTCCTTATTCTCTACACTTGACTTCATAAGTCTTCTTTTTCGTTGGCAATAACATCGTCTTTTTCTGATAGATGATTCTGCCGTAGTATTAAGAAGTAACAGTCCCGGATAATTCTCCAGCACTTCACAAGTTTCATTTGCATCATCTTTAGCATGTAACAACTTCAGCTCAGGATACGCAAAAGCCAATGCATTTACCTCACCGATGTTGTCATCCACCATCAATATACTGTCTATACCGATATTCAAATACTCCGATATTTCTTTTATAGACTCTGACTTTCGGCTGCCACGATACACACATCTTTGTAAAAGTCTTCTCTTTTAACTTCAAAATCCGTTCTCTTTTCAAGAAGTTTCTCCACGTCCTCTGCCTCATTTTTCGAAGCCGCGCATAAGAATATACCTTTTTTCGAAAGTTCTTTTAAGTACTTTTGAAGTTTTTATGACCTTCGGTGATTTCTATACCTTCAATGCCGTCCTCTCCCAATACTCCTTTATACAAAGTATTGTCAAAGTCTACCACAACTGCCTTTAGGGAAGGTTTTAAAATTGCCGGTATATATCTTAATCCCAGTTCTTTAGATATCTTTAACATGGCTGCATTACTCAAGGAAGTTCCTGTCACTGAGGCAACTCTTTCATCTGTAAATTTACTACCCAGCTCATTCTTTATATCATCCAAAGAGAATACAACTATGGAATTATCCTCACTCTTATACTCACATCCATATGGTACCAATAATATAGCCTTACTATATATGCCCCTTAACTGCTCAAGCCTGTCTCTTCAAAAATGCCTCAACATTGTCTGTATTATATCTCTTTGCATCTACCCAAACGATTATAGCATCTGCATTTATATCAACTTCGAAAATGAGAAACTGTCATCATAGCCGCTATATTCAAAGATATACCGATACCTCGCATAATCCAAATATGCAGATATTGTATGCTCAACCAACTCAAATGAATGATTCCTAAAGACTTGAATTTTATACTTTTTCCGTTTCACTTGTATATTCCAGTAGCTGTCTTCTATTTGTTTTAGAAGAGAATACAAAGTTTTGAAGTTCAATCCTATCCATAAATATAATCTCCTTCACTTAAAATATTATGTAATAATCAATATTTATTAATTACATCAACTACATATTTAACTTCATCATCTGTCATTCCGTTGTATATAGCAGTGACAACATTTCTTTTGCATATTTCTCAGTCATCGGGAAACTTCCCTCTTTTATGTTCATATACGCATATGCCTTTGATAAATGCGGCGGAATAGGATAATGTATTGTTGTTATAATATCATTCTCCTTTAAATACTGCTCAAACTCATCTCTCTTTTCAGTCCTTACAACGTACTGATGCCACACAGATGTAGCACCTTCTTGGACTCCGGCTTTATTAGCTTATCATTTTGTTATATGCTCTGTGTAATACTTAGCGATTCTTTCTCTCTCTTTAGCCATTTCTTCCAAATGTCTCAGTCTCACACGAAGCAAACCTGCCTGCAGCTCATCCAATCTTGAGTTCACTCCAACTTCCTCAAAGTGGTACTTTACCTTGCTTCCATAATTTCTAAGCATAGCTATTTTATCCCTGAGCTCTTTATTGGATGTAAGTATGGCACCACCATCTCCGAATGCGCCTAGATTTTTAGTAGGATAGAATGAAAAGCACCCTATATCTCCTATTGTTCCGGTCTTTTTACCGTTAAAGCATGCATCATGAGATTGAGCACAGTCCTCAACAACATATAGACCATGTTTCTTTTGCCACTTCCATTACCGTATCCATCTTACATGCCTGTCCATACAGATGCACAACCATAATTGCTTTTTTGTCTTAGGTGTTATCTTTGACTCCAAATCCTCTACTGCAATATTATAATATTTATTCGCTTCAACAAACACAGGAGTAGCACCGTTTATTGTTATACCCATCACACTTGCGATATAAGTATTTGCCTGAACCAATACCTCATCACCTTTACCTATTCCTAATGCTCTTATTGAGAGTGATAAAGCATCTAAACCACTTGCCAATCCTACACAATACTCGATATTATTATGTGCAGCAAACTCCTCTTCAAAGCTACTTACTTCTTTTTCCAAGTATGTACCATCCTGATCTTAAGACCTCTATAGCCTTATCCTCATATTCCTTTTTGGTGAAGCTGAAAAAGCCCTATCCAGTCTTCCTGATATTACCTTCATTTTAGTGTCCTTTCAATTATATATTTCTCAATTATACGCTTAACAGTATATATAGGCATCTTTTATCCTAACAAAAATTTGCAGCATCATTAGAATAAAACGATTTTTACCATATCTCCCTTTTTGAATAAGATAATCATTCAACAGTTTTCTATGCCTCTTCCATACCAAATATTCTTTTAATGTTTTATCAGGTCTCTTTTACAAAGGGCATAACCTCTTTTGAAAAATATATTATCGCTTTTCTTCTATATACTTTAAATTACAATTTCCTACAGAGCTTACTCCACCACCACGGTACTTTATAATATACCTGTCAAAAATGAATTTTTATGACCTTCTCTCAGATATTTGAGCACAAAAGGATAATCGTCAATCATTCTATAATTTTTCATCAAAAGTCCAAACTCTTCAATTAATTTTCTTTTTCTGGCAGTACAACAACCCAGTACAAAAATTCTCAACAGCCAACTTTTCAAACAACTCATATGGACTAAGATTCTTTAACATATGTATCTGAAGTTTTGCTAGGGAGCAATCCCCTCTACCTCTAACATATTAAAAATCATAGTCAACCCTTTTTAGCCGTTATACACTGTGCCTTTGATCTTTCAAACTCTTTTACCCAATCACTTATTACCTGTTCATCATAAAAACAATCATCCCCCGCTAAAGAAAATATATACTCTCCTTTAGCATATTCAAATGCTCTGTTCATGGTCTTTACAGTACCCAAATTTTGTTTTGTTTCGTGATATTATAAAGTTAAGTATGTTTGAGGCTTTATTTTTCATTTATATAGTCTACAATATCACTTTCATCAAAGCTGCTTGAACAGTCATCAATCAATATAATCTCAATCTTTGGATAGTCCTGATCTAAAACTGATTTAACCGCTCCCTTTAAATCCGGACTGTTATAGCTTGGTATCAATACTGAAAGCAAGTGCTTTTGATTCAGTATCTTGTTTCAGACTTATAGCCATGTCATATTCCTCTAATCAATACTGTAATAAACTTGTATATCAAACAACAAGTTCTTGGTAAAACCGCTTTTAATTATTCAGAATCTATCTCTTCAAGAACTTGATTCATATAGTAAGTTCCGAGATAGAACGCTCCGCTCATAAAAATCGTAGTCATCCCATCTATACATAGTTGAGGGAAAGCCATATAAGTGCATGTATAAACTTAATGGAAGTACTGTCTTTCTCCTTAATTTTTATCTAAGTAGTAATCTTCCAAATGCTCCCAGCCTGCCGACTTGACATGAGACCTCCACTCCGTCATTACTAAAGTTTAATGTATAGTTTCCGAGTACAAACTGATCCCAGTTTCCTACTATGGACATATATAATTTTGCCCAATCATAATAAACATCCCACAGTAATTAGTCTGTCCGAAGCATCCTTGTGGATCAATCAATGTCAGTTGCTTATTCTTTCCTAAAATAATATTTGAAAATGTACAATCTCCGTGTATTAGATAAAACTTCTTACAGTTTTCCATCAGCCTGTTTTGTATATCAAAGTATAGCTCTTGTCTTATTTTAAAAGGATTGCGACACTTTTTGCCGTTTATGTTTATATATTCGTCGTTTTGCAAACAGTACTATATTTTTGATTGCATTTAAACTTGAAAAATGTACTGTTATAATATACATCTTTTTAGACTGTACATATTGACACTCTTACTGTACTTACCATGTAACTCTTCAAGTATATCAATCAAATTATCCAAAACTTCCTTTTTGTCATTATTAGCAAGTTTTGCTTTCAGATAATACTTCTCCCTCCATCTTCTTCATACGAATCGGATTATACTCGTATATCGGAGGAATATGTCTGTAATTTAAGTCTGCAACCTTCTGATACCACTTGGTTTCCTGCGCAGCTAAAGCTTTCCCCAAATCATCTTGTGGCAATTTAATAACTATGTTATCTCTAGCCTTTATAATATTAAATGCTCTTCCCGGATAATCACTTATATCCTCTTCATTTTCCTCTTTTCAAATCATCCATTCTTGTAACTTTTTCGTATCTTCCAAGTCTATGGAATCAAATTCAATTTTTGACTTGCTTAGATAATCTAAGAATCTCCTTTTTGGCGGCATCTTTTCAAGCAAAGCCTTATCCTCTATCATGACACAATTCATTATGCCGTCTTTTAAAGTCCTTGCTTTTTCTATATTGCCTTTTCTAAATCTCCATTTACTTTCGTAATTATCACTTGTTCCAACCACATTACCTGTAGTAGATTCAAGCTTCACAGCATTATCAAGCACAATATTGGCATCTATTATCAAGAATCTCTTATCCTTAGGTATATATTGTAACGCCTTTTGAATATTTTCTATACTGTCCTTACTGTCAGTCTTTATTGACACAAACGGAACTCCTCCGAAAGCCTCAACATACTTCTCTATTATGCCGATATTCTCGTTACCCAATATTACATACTTCTTCTGCGGATACCTCCTCATAGTATAAAATATATAGGTAGCTGTTTCTTTGACATCAACTCCAGAGGCTTATTTCCGGAAAATTTATCATATTTTGCTGTCATCATGTACTGCCGAGATAATAACATAATCAAAATCGTCACCCTTTTTGGCAGCTTTGATATCACCGTTCATCTCTTTAATGTAACCTTCACATACTGTAGGCATTCCCTTTCATGACTTCCTTGCCCTTATCAAGCCATATTGCATGATCACACAGTCTTCTTACGGAATTTATATCATGAGATACATATATCAGAGTGGTACCGTCTTCCAACATCTTATGCATTCTTTCCTCACACTTTTGTTGGAATGCATAATCTCCTACAGACAAAACCTCATCACATATAAGTATATCTGTCTGTACCATAGTAGCTATAGCGAATCCAAGTCTTGCAGCCATACCTGAAGAATAATTCTTTATAGGCATGTCCAAAAATTCTGTAATTCGGCAAACTCTACTATTTCATTAAAATGCTCTTCCATAAACTTATGGTCATGTCCAAGCACGGCACCGTTTAAAAATATATTCTCTCTTGCAGTAAGGTCGGCATCGAATCCTGCACCTAACTCTATCAAAGGTGCGATGCTTCCGCTTATTGTAACTTTACCTTTATAAAAGGCTTCAAAAATCCCTGATATGAGTTTTAAGAGTAGATTTTTCCGGATCCGTTAACACCGATAAGCCCCCAAGCCTCTCCTTGTTTTATCTCAAACGAAATATTCTGTAGAGCTAGAAATTCTTGAAACATCAGCTCTCTTTTTAACAAACTTAATAACATACTCCTTCAGATTGTCTATTCTCTCGAAGCTATGTTAAATCTGACAGTAACATCGTCGACTTTAATTATAGTTTTTATCTATATTATTTTTATCTGTATTCTTCTTATCTTTTTGTTTTTATCGTCCATATACCACCACTCTATATATAATATAAATTTATCCTGAGTTCTCACAAAAAGTAAGGTTCCAACTAAAATGTGCCTAATGCCCACAATATACCTGCATTTATAAGGCTCGCTGACGGGAAAGTCTGCTGCAAAACAATATCTCTGAACTGAGTCATATAAAAGTAAATAGGATTATATACCTTAATCCCATTTGCCAGATATTCAGGTATTCCCGACAAAGGATAGAATATAGGAGTTAAGTACATCCATACAGTTAACAATGCCGCGTAAATATACTGTACATCTCTAAAGAATACATTTGCCTGTGCAATAAAAAAGCCCCAATCCTAAAAGAAAACACATAAACTTGCAAAAGTACTACAGGAATAAAGAACATATACACATTAAAATGTACTTTACATACCAAAAATACTATGAGCATAGCTCCTAAAGCAAACAAAGGTATTCACAAATGAACTTGTTACCTTAGACCATGTAAATATATATTTAGGTACATATGTCTTTTTGATTAGTGCAGCATTACCGGTAATTGACCACATAGCCTGATTCGTCGCCTCAGAAACAAAGCTGAATATAGTCTGTCCTATTATCAAATACACCGGATAATTTTTCAATATCAAATCTGAACATATTTGAAAAATACTATAACCATGATTATCATGATTATAAGCGGATTCATAATACTCCACAAATAACCAAGAAAAACTTCTCCTATACTTCAGCTTAATATCCTTAAGTACTAACTGCTTGAATAAAAGGCACATACTTATTATGCCTCAATATTCTCTCCTTTATGCTACCCATATCTTCTCCTTCCTATTCATAGGACTTGATTTTATAATTTATTTACAGACTTATATACTAAAGACATAAGCCCGAATGTCAAATAATTTGTTCTCCTTAGAATATTTACCAGCAAGATTTATGTTTGCATCATAAATATCCCTGTTACTTGCCTTAAGCAAACTTTCAAATTCCACTACACTCTTTTTCTTATTTGCTTTAAGTGGAAAGCTTAAAGCTACCTTCAACCTTCCGGCAACTATTCTTTGCAATAACTCGGCTATATATATCGATTTAGAGCATAAAGTTTTATCATTCAAACCTTTGTAAAAAGTCGCATAATGATTTTAACACTTTATCATAATGACTTTCATAGATTTTTCATTTTATCAACTCCAACACTCTGTCCCGCTCTTCCCTATCCTATAATAGTACACTAAATCCTTTTATAAAGATTATTGTATCAACATATGGTATAGGATACAGTATATACTCGGAATCAACATAATATAAATGTTCATCAATAACAATGTTATTCAATTTCAGTATATCCGTTTTTGATTGTCATATTATGCATTTTGATATATGTTCTGTCTGCAATACTGTCAAACCTATATTTCTTGCCATAAACCACACCGCTAAAAAGGCTCTTCAAACTCCGCCTTTAATTTAAAACTTTTATATTTTTCAGTTCCGTTATCTATGTCTATAAAAATTTGAATAGACTATATCTGCATCTGTATCTCTTAACACATTTACCAAGCCTATTATCCGTCTCTATCAACCCAATCATCAGAATCAACCACTTTAAAAATATTTTACCTTGCGAGTATTTTATACCATAGTTAATGCCTGAACCATGGCCTCCGTTCTCTTTTTGAAATAACCTTATATGTATTCGGATATTTTTCCTCATATTCTTTTTGCAATTGATAAAGAGCTGTCTGTAGAACCGTCATTTATAATTAAAACTTCTATCAAATCCTTTGTTCATCTATGCAAAAAGAGTCCAGGTTGGTTCTCAAGTATTTTTCAGAATTATAAGTAGGGACTATCACGGATAATACCTTATCACAACCTTTGCTACTCATTATTACTCCTCATAACGAAACTCTCCGGGTCGTAATATATAACTTTTGTACCTCCGCTTTCAAACTCAAAAAGGCACATACAAAAGATTTTCCATAGCTTTTTCACATATTCCTGCTTATCTTTCTCAACATAAAAATAGCAAAAAGCCACTCCTCCTGCACCAAGAAGCTTACCTCCTATAGCACCGGCTTTCATCGCCTTTTTCATATAAGAGTCTATCTCATCTGTCGATATCTTACTTTCTATTCCCTCTTTATCTTCCATGTATAATCAAGCAATTTTCCAAATTCATCAATATTCTTATTTTCAGATGTAAGAATATCCTGTGCAACATCCACCAAAAAGCATCTCCAAAAGTTCCTTGCTTTTTATCTCTTATTGCAGATTCCGTTCCCTTTTGTATAGTTGAGAAAAACCTTGAAAATCCTGCAAAAACAGCATAGATTGCCGTTCAGCTGTTTTTCTCTCAGATGATATTATTATAGGCTCTACTTCATAACCGTCTGTATTAAATACAATCTATTCAATCCTCCAAAAGATGCTGCAATCTGATCTTGAACACCACCGCTCTCTTTACACAGTACTCTTTCAAAATATGGCATCATCTGCAGAGCCTTCTCTTGTCTGCATACTTACCCTTAAGTGCATAAAACGCATTTAACAAACCTACGGCAAATGAACTGCTTGTTCCAGAGTCCAGATCGCGCAGGTAAATCTGCATCATACGATATTCTTAGTTCATGCATATCAAGATATTTCATAGCCTCTCTGACAGCAGGATGCTCTATTTCATCGATTCTTTTTACTGACTCTATCCTTGGTACACTATCTGCGATGAGTACTCAAAGAATCTCAGTAAATGTCTCACAGTCAGATAGCAGTACTTATCAAAAGTAGTAGAAATCACCGCACCGCCATATTTCTTATAGAAATCCGGGAAATCTGTACCACCTCAAAAAAAGACATTCTAAAAAGGTGTCCTTGTAATTATCATTGTAAACTCCTTAAATTCTTCGTTTTAGAATTATCGTCGTAATTATACTACACTTTGTATTATAATACAAATATTATAGTCATTAAGCTTCTTTGTACTCCCATACCTACACTC
>BNJV01002863.1_pt1 | contig 24736 bp, 29 predicted proteins | sample 8540591 | NCBI WGS metagenome assembly BNJV01 (sample SAMD00202457, study PRJDB9452) | human saliva metagenome | host: Homo sapiens | reverse complement strand
TATCGATTTTAGGAAGAAACCATTGACAGCTAACACGTCAGGAGAACCAGAGGGCGGGAGCTTTTATGGGCTGAACTATCAAGTGGGAAAGCAGCTGCAGCGGAAGATGAAATCTCACCCGGTCATGGACGGGAGAAATCTGTCTTGCAGCGCAGGGTGCGCCGTTCTTTTCGGACAAATTCGACGCAACGAAGCACCCGAAATGCAAATACCTTTCCGACGCAGACCGAAACGCCTTTGACATGGAGAAGCACTTGCCGCCGCCCGCTATCGTCAAGCCGGTGAAGTCTTTGACTATTACGAGATTGACGCGGCAGATTACAGGAGGACACCAGACAATGGTAAGGTGACGTTCCCAAAGGAAGCGCGCCTTGTGCTGATTATGGGCGGGCGCACGTAGACGCTAACGCGAGGAAGCGAAACAGCAGGCTGAAATCCGAAATTGCCGCAGCTGTGAACGGCTCTACGAAAAGAACCGCCAGAGGAGGATTGCGATTAAAGGGAAAATACAGGCTATGGATTACACTTTGCTGCGTCGCGATATGGATAACAGGCTGTTCCGCTATGGAAGCGCCATTCACAGCACATGGAAAGCAAAGGCAGCTTTCCGATCCTGCAAACGGCGTTTCCCACAGCTCCATAAGACGGCCAGTTACCCATTCCCACAACGCCAAACGACTACGAGCCCAACCTATCTACCTGTCATTTCAAAAAGAGATTTACCCGGAGCTGACCTAACATCAAGAACGTAAACACAGGCTACATGATACTTACTTTTCCGGCGCAGCACCGGCGGCAGAGCCGCGCCCCTTACAACCAGGCTACCGCCGCGCCGCGACGCCGACGGCGTGGGGAGCCGCTTAACCGGCGGGCTTATGACCGCTGGCAGTTATCAAAAGAGCGACCGCCGTTTTATGCCCTTTCGAACGCCGCACGCGCGGCAAGAAGAGCACCATTTTTAATTCAGCGATAGGCGTTTGCACAGACCTTGTTGTAGCTCTGGGAGCCGGGCTTGAAAATATCTGGGGCGTGATTAACCCCATGGAGGGCTACGGCAACGACAATCCGGGCGCGCGAAAAGCCGAGCATGAAAGCAGCTCATGGCGGGCGGCGGCGTCGCCCTTATCAGCATGACCCTTGTACCGCTGCTTTCCGGGCTCGTTCGGTCAGCAGCGCAGGTGAAACGTCATATGCAGCAGAGCATGCTCGGCGCGCATTACACCGAATGGATACAAAGGATCATCGCAGGAGCACATAAACGGTAATCTGGCCGAACTGCGTTTCGGGGACGTGAACGAGAAAGTCGGCGCTATCCGCCCGCCGAGGGTAGGTGCACGCAAGCGAACGCGCATCTTCTCCATAGATGCGGACCCTAGTCGGAGAATGTGATCGTTTCAACCATTGCGCTTGCAATCACCCAGCGTCCCATGCTATGAGCTATATCAGCATGGTAGCGAGAAAGAACAATATGCACGACGTTGACACTTCGATGTGTCTTCAAGTGGGTGTTCTGAAGGCGTACGTCCAGCAGTCTACGCTATGACGGCATACCTTTGACATCACTATGGCGGCAGTTCGATATGGCGCAGCACGTCGCTGCTTTCCGGCGCGGCGGGGTAATCGGCGGCAGCACGAGCATTGATGTTGCCGCCGCCTCCCTTACCCATGTGCAGAAATGCGGCTTGACGCTTCTGCAAATCCCCGAACTGCTCTTTACTTGTCATGGAAACAAGCCTTGTGGCGTGTGCGCGAAAGATCATAGTCCGGTATCATGCGTAACCGCGCTAGTTATCCCCTACGGGCGCAGGATAGAAATCACCTTTACCGTTCGGTATCGCCTATCCTGTTTGCGCAAATCAGTTGGCGACGAACGCGGGAATGGGGGCAGATGAGCACAACTACCCCAAATCCCTGTTCGCGCTATCGCTTTCGAGGCTTCCCTCCATAATGATATGCGTCGGCATTTACGCCGGTACCGTGAACAACATGGTATTAGCGTGACAATCTGCGCAGCGCGATATTTCTCCCTTGCGGCCTCATACCGTTGCTCCTCTGTTTCTCCCATTTCAAATCCGGCGCATACTGGCGAAAGTCGATTTTCTCTCCGCGCATTGGCGGGCGCGGCTAAGGGCACGGGTGGAGATCAGAGCGAAGCGGCAGAAAATACGACGACCCGACCTATGACGCGGATAACCTGCATAGGCACGGGCGGCAAAGGCATAGATTGACCTTTGCCTTGATTACACATCTTATGGAACTTACATGCGCACGAAAACCGTAGGAGAAAGGGAGGTTTTCCACTTGGCGTATGTACCCGTACCCAAAGACTTATCCAAAGTCAAGACCAAAAGAAGCTCAATGTCCCTACCAAACGGCAGGTAGCTTGTATGTTTTCGCGGCGGCTCTCCTGTTTCGGCTTGCCGCTTTTCTTTTCTGCTCAAAGACGCACAGGCAGCAAGCCTTGCCGTCTGGCTATGATTGCAAATCGCATGCTGCCCTGTTTCCTCTTTGCCATGTATGAGGAAGCATGGACAGCCCCTTGAAGGTGGGTGAAGAAACATCATCCAGACGAGAAATTCGCAGCCCCAAAGAACAGGCCCATAGCCTGTACAGACAACGCTATTCCGTCTTGTGAACGGCAGAGAAACTTCTGAAAAGAGTGTATCGCGCGATTGCAAGGAAACATCGAAGAAACAGCGCGGCGGGAAAGCGCACACGCAAAGGCTAACCCGCCCCGCAAGCTCACCCGCGCCGAGGAGAGCAGATTGCGGAAATCATCAGACAGGCAGCGCGCGCGACGGGAAAGTCGGTACACCGCGCAGCGAGACCAATCGGCATCGACATGTACCGGACGGTATCTGCAAGGGTTACAGGAACGTGAACACTCAAAGACGCGTCGCCTTTGAAAGATATTAACTATCGGCTTGCACGGGCAGACGACAAGACCGCCGTGTGCGAGAACTGGTGCGACTTCCTCCTACACTTTGACGCTTCCGTTTCGGTGCAGCTCTCTTTCATCAATCAGGCACGCAGGCGAGCTGAAAAGGCGGTACGAAGAACCGGCACCAGGACGGCCTTTCAACTCTATCGCGCACAGAATACAGAGATATGCCGCAAAACCAGCGCGCGAAAGACGGCAACAACGGCTTGTCAGAAGCAAAAATACATCACCGCCTTTGCCATTGAAGCCGACAGTCTGGGCGCGGTCAGAATCCCGCCTGCCCGTGTCGAAACGGACGTACTTAACAAATTTTAAGCTCTTGGGCGTCTGCCCGCCGCCCTGACGGGCTCTGGAACGCCTCAAAATGCGCGTGATGGCATTTTCCACCCGGAGGGCGTGCGCAGTTTGCCTTTCGATTTTCTCATGGCTGGCCCACGTCTGGGCTTTCCACAAAGCGACTCGATCGCCGTCCCCTCCCGTTTTGGCGAGGGGCGTCGCCCGTGCACATGCGCAAAATCGGCGCGGTTTCATCTCAGCTAGAAATCCTTTGCGCCGGATTAAACCGACAGCATCTTATCGGACATTCTGGACCTGGAAACGGGCAGGTATCAGTCAATCCTGCATATCCACAGTATCGACCAGACCGAAGCCGCCATACGATCAAACTGCCGGAAAATCACCGACCTTTGCCAGCCAGAAATAGAAAATCAGGAACAGAAAAAGCGGCGGTACCGCAGCGGCTACGATATGGATATATAATCCCGTCCGACCTTTGCCACTCGGCGGCGAGCGAAGAACCTCTTTGGCAGGATCGCAGAGCGACATGACAGAATGTTTCCTGCTCGACGTTCCTTGTGGTGAACATATGGCAGACACAAAAGGACGCTAAGAAAATGAGCGTAGCCTCGCGGCGGCAGCAGGCATAGCACAGAAAGAACAACCGCGCCTCTCACCCGCGGCCTTGCACGACTACCAACGGATAGTAGCGGGGCTTATGTCCTCTGTAACGCATGGGGAGAACCTTTATCCCTGCATTCAAAGGGCGCGGCCGCCTGGCACAGCGGCTATCTTTATCCCTCAGTATCACACACAGGAGCTCCAGACGGGCGCGCGGCTTTATACTACGGCTTAGAACGCCCTGTCTAACAACAGGATACTCTGCGACCGCAAGCAGCTCGGGAAACCCCAACGGCTTAATCTTGGGCACGCTTGCGGGAAGCCACGAGGAAATCCTTTGCGGCCAGCGGAAATGACAAACGCTTTCCCTGGTCATCGACGACGACATTGATATTATCATCTACGCGACCGAAGCGGAGTATTTTTCAGCAATGCGGCGGCTTGACGGGCAAGTGATACCCAGTGTCGCACATGGGCAAGGTGTCGTGACGGGAAGCCCCAGTATGTGAACTATGGATATTAATAACCTCACCATTACAGCGACGACAGCCCTCGCACGCTGAAATCCACTTATCCTCCCTCAGCGAGCTTGTAATCGGCGACAGTGAGGCTTGCAGCCGTCGATAAGACGCGTGACCATCGACCCGCGCCGTTCGGAACGTGATGCGTCCGTTCCTTGCGGACCCCGCCCCGGAGAAAATGCCGATGTCTGGGCGAGCCTCACCCGACAGGCTTCGCGAAGCAGCCGGGCCGGAAGCGGCGCGTATCGCGCGGCGGCGTTGGAGCCAGGCGTTTCCGGAGCCTTAACGTGTCTCAGCACTACAGCGACGAACATTGAGCTGCACAACCGCCTTTGCTCTGCGCTGACATCAAGCAGCTTGGGAAGCAGCCCAAAAAGTTAGGTGGCGCTCATTGTGCGGGACCAGGTATGGAACCGCGTCACCGTCAACCGGGCAGAAAAGGAACCATCCACCCGCTACTCGCGTATGGACGAATTTCCATCTTCTCTTGAGGAGGAACAGACCGCCGCCTATCATGCGTGGAGATCTGGAAAGCGTTTCCAGCCAAAATGTGCGGCGTGCCCACAGCCATTACGCAGAACGTCGGCGAGTTTGCTTGCTTCCACGCGAAGTGGGAGAATATCTTTGAAAACTCTGATTTTGTCCCCATAGCTCAGTAATCAGGCGGCGAGGCGATCGGGCTGTCCTTGCGAAAGCAGCTCAACGCATCTCCCCCGCAGCGGATGAAAGTATGTCGCACGATCAGCGGGCGAGGGGCTTATCTTCATACGGACACGTGGTGCTGCCCATGCAGGAACTCGCTTCCCGAAAGATCACCGAGCTTCACGGTGCGAGCAGCGACGAAGCCGGAGGAGTGCGCCGCTGATGAACAGGCTGACAGCGGCACCATTATCAACCGGGACGCGCTCCTATGCCGCGCGGGAGCTTCCAGAGGAAAGCGTGCACTGTTGCGTCACAAGCCCGCCCTACTATGCGCGAGCAGGGATTACGTGTATCGACGCGCAGATTGGGCGGGAGGACATACGCCGGGCAGTACATTGACAGGCTGACCGAGGTTTTCCGCGCGAGCTGCGCCGGGCAGGTACTGCGTTCCAGACGGTACGCTTTCGCTGAACATTGCGTGAGCACCGCCTGCGTGCACAGCGAAATGAGGGCTAAGCAAAGCCCGAGACCCAGCGAGAACGGGCAAGCCGTATGCAGCATAAGACAGGCGGCGGGCTCCAAGCGTAAAGGAGTTCAATGCAGTGTCCCTGGCTCTGGCTATTTTGCCTACCGCGCTTCGATGCGGGTGGTATTTGAAGGTCAGATATTATCTGGCGAGAAAGCGCATGCCGGAGAGCTGAAGAGACCGCCCTCACCGCGCTGTGCGCACGTATGCACTTTCTGCTTACAAAGTCAAAAGTATTTCTGTGACGCAGCCGCCAGAGGCGAACCGTTGGCACCTCGCAGCGGCGTGGCGCGGTGCCATGCACCGCGCTGGCGCGGGAGCAGTGTCTGCGAGCGGCACCGGACAGGCGCATAGCAGGCTGAACCGGGCCGCAGCGTTGCAGACTACTACGACGAAGCCCTCATGCCGATCATATGCGGACGGCGACGATGGCTGACCAGCCACCGTACCCTGACAAGGGCGGGCATCGCGCCCCGTTCCACCGTAGCTGCGAAACCTGTATCCAAGGCGGGCTGGTCCGAAAGGCGGCGACGTTGTGTCGACCCCTTTTCGGCAGCGTACGGCGCACGACGGGGCAGCCACGCAAGAGCGGCCTCACAGGCATTAGAGGCGATGGGATGAGCGAGTCTGCGCCCTGACTGCAAGCGCGGATTGAGGGACAGACACATAAAACGGTATAGCGCGTGAAAGTCACGCGCAGAAAATGACCCGCGAGGGCCGTCGAGGTAAACGCCGCCACCGAAAGAAGAAACGTATCAGCAAGCGGATAAGGGACGCTGACCCAGAAAAGAAGCGCGCAGCAGCCGGAACAGGCAGCGCCAGCCCCATACGGGCGCGCAGCTTCCCGCCCGTAACAGACACGCCGCCACTTTCATGCGCCGGGGCAGAACGGGAACAGAACACCGCAGCAGCCGAGCGCGTCTTGGAGCCGCATATCGACGCGCGCGCACCAGAAAAGGCGAGCAAAAAGGCGGCGAGAAAGCGCAGGCAGCAGAAGCCACAGCGCGAAAAATCTTCCGCTTGCAGTTTACCGACGAGGTAGGGCAACGCCGGAGCTTGAAAAGTATATCCGAAAATCAGACAAAGCAGCCAGACCGTCTGGAGCGCGGCAAAGGCGGCTATCCCCAAAGAAAAGAAACTTGTGCGGGGCGCACCTTTAGCTGGAAAAGCACCGGGAAAGAGCAAGACCCGCCTACACGCTTTGAGGAACAGGAAAAGCCCATAGGGAAAAGAACAAGCCCCACGACAACCCGCTATCCCGCCCCGCACAGGAAGCGGGTATTTTCGTCCACAACAAGATACATTCCGTTGAAAAGGACAATTCCGGCGTTGAGGGGCGCGATCAAAACCGAAGAACTGGCAGGGCGCGGCGCAAAAGTACGCGCGCGAAAGTCAGAGGGCTACCGCAGCTGAAAGCTGAAAACCCTACCGGGCGGCGAGAAAGCGAAAGCGGCGTTCAGGGCGGAATGTGGATTTCAGTACCACCGGGCCTGCATGACAATCCACCAGATTTGCAAGCGATCCCCTTCCCTTCATACAGAAACAGCAAACTCAAGCGGCAGGTATGCAAGGGCAGCAAGGAAAACAGGGCGCAGGCGGCACAGAAAGCCGCAGAGAACACCCGCAGGCAGCGAAAGAAAACAGCCGAGAAACCAAACGGGCAATCGCTTTGTGGCAGGGCACCTGGCGAGCGGCTGTATCGCCGTTGCCGCGCTGCTCTTATCTACATTATGGTATCGGCGGGGCTATCTTCCTGCGGTCTATGTTCTCCGGCCGATGAACGGCATACTCGGGACTCCTACGTCAGAGGACAGCGACCTTGTAGGCGACCGGAAAATAATTACGCCGCAAAGGAAAACGAGCACCAGCAGCAGATTGACAATATCAAGCACCCACCCGGCTATGACGAATACCGCTATGACCTTCCCGGACAGTATCGGGCATAACATGAGAGTTAGCGTCCTACCTCACCGCCCTTTTACAGACCTACCACAGCAGAGCGCACAGGCAGAACTAAACCGCGTCTTTGCCATGCAGGGTACACCTTTGACGCTGACGGAAGAAACGGAAATCCGCCACCGCACAGAAACATTCACCGACCCGGAAACCGGAAACGACTACGAAGTACCCGCTATGAGTACCATGCATCCTCAACGTGAAGCTGACGAACAAGCCCATCCGAGATTGCGGAGGAACTTCTACAACGCCACAGCAGCGAAATGTGCCGCGTCTATCTGGAAACAAGGCGGCAACAAAGCGCTGAGTTTTCGGCGGCAGCTCCCCGACTACTAGGGCGGCATCCGAGGATTTAAGCGGCGTACATACATGAAACGGCACACGCCTGAGCAACACCGCCGTTGTAGACCTTGCGAAGCGGCAAGTCGGCAACGTGGGCGGGCGACCCTTTTGATGAGCTGGTACAGGCTTTAACAGCCGCGGTGAATGGTGCGCCTGTTTCGTTTCGTATGGTGTTACCACAGCCGGAAGGGCGAGCCGCGCTTTTTGCCGGTGCCAGTCACAGGGGCGTACCCGGTTTCCAGTCACGCTGGGCAATGGGGCGCAAGGCTATGCGAATATCGACTACGGCGACGCTATCTTTTTGACTGGGACGGGGACGCGCAGACCATGTAGGGCTTGTATCGGAACGGACGGGAGGCGCGTCTATACCGTCGAGGGTAAATTCAGCGACCTTGCAAGATAAAGACTACCCGTCAATTACTCCTGTACAAGGGCATATGGGCTGATGAACTGGAACTAAAACGAAACATAACACTGAAAATCTGAAAGGAGAAATTGATGATAGCTATAGAATAGGATTGAACGTATCGACAGGAGTGCAAAGACCCGCGAAAATGCGAGTACCAGAACAGGCTGAGGGGCTTGAAGCGCAGAAAACCAAGCGGAAAACCTGAAATCGTAACTTGTGCGCTCCATGCTTTCCCCCAGAGCTTTCCGCTGCTTTCCGGGGGTATTCCGGGCATCGAAGCCGCGCGGGCGCAAACCGCAGACCACACACACGAAGAAATGGAGGACACGAGAATGAATAAGAAAAATCCTTAGAACCTTGACCGCACTTTGCGCCGCCCTTGCCTGACGGGGCGGCTTTTCCATCACCGCCTTTGCACTGAGACCCCGGAGAGAGCGAGGACGCTGACCAACGACAGCGGCGTTATCCATGAGGAACCCAAAAGGAAGAACCCTTTACCCCGGACGGAAAGCGCGACCGCTAGACGATTTCGGCGGCAACAAGCAGCTTATCCTCGTAACGACCAAAAACGGCAATTATTTTTATATCCTCATTGACCGGGACGACGAGGCGAGGACACAGTACATTTCCTTAATCAAAGTGGACGAAACTCGACCTCTTAGCATCATGGAGGACGGAAGCGACCGAGGCAGCTCGTTTCCAGTTGCACGCGAAATGCAGGCCGGGAAAGTAAAATGTGAGCTGCCCCGTCTGCAAGGGACAACGTGACCGCTTGCAGCGGCAGGAAGCGGGCGGAAACCGAGAAAACCAACAGAACGGCCAGAAAAGAAAAGCAATACAGGCGGGCTTGTGCTTTTCCTGTCGTGGCACTATGCGCGGCGGCGAGGGCGCGCTCATTATTTACTGGGGTTTATGAAGCCGGAAAGCCGAGCGTCAAGGGCGACACCGACGAAGATTTCGATTTTGACGATTACGACGAGGACGAGAGACGACGGGGCTTGCTGATGAAGAACAGGAGGACGAGGAGAGCATGACGCTTTTTACCGAAAACCCGTTTAGAAAAATGATGGTACAGAAAGACCCACCGGGCGGCGTGACAGTGCGCCGCCCGTTCCATCCAGCGTGTATGCGTTGCCCTTTATAGGCGCAATCCCCTGTATCGAGCTATTGTCTGAAACAGGCACAGGAGAAAAGCACACCGCGCCGGAACGCTGAAAAGAGGATTTTTCATAGCTCAGACTGTGATTGCAGAAAAAGCCAGTGGCGCAGACTATCGCCGCCGCGCTTGGCATTAAGGGAAACAGGACGGGTATATCGAGGGCGGCGGCTACCCTCATTTCATGGTGCGTCGGGCATTTTGGTACAGCTTGCGGAAGCTGCCCGCCTACGGGGAACAATTACAGGAAATGGCAGCTTGACAGCTTACGCATTCTGCCGGAGGAATGGCAGTACGCCGTTGACCCGGACCAGGGGAAAGCAATTCGACCCTCAGAGCTTATAGCACCGCGCCGACGTTTCAAGTGGTAAATGCGTGTGACGCGCGGGCGCGAGGAGAAACTGATTTTCCGCTTTGTCTACGAAACGGCGGGCTGCAAAAAGCCACATGCGCCGCTTGAGCATTTCCTCAATGGAGGACGGGGCGATTAAGGCAGCTTTGCTTCCCTCAAAGACGGGCGGGACTATGACGCGCTCTTTGCGTCTGCCCTCTGCCGCGCAGAGGCTGACTGGCTTATCGGCATTAACGCCACCGGCTTTTCTCTTGCCTGTGATGGAAAGACCTTGAACGTGGAGGCGTCCGGACCCCGACCAGCAAAATGCTCACCGACCGCGCTAGCTCTCTCATTTCAGAAAGAAAAATATTATCATGTTCGCCTTTGATTTATCCGGCGCGGAAGCGGCAAGCGAAAAGGATTTCAGACAAGGCAGAAACCGACCCGCGCTGAAAGGGGCTTCGAAACGGAAACGGCGGTATGCGTTTCCCTTTACCAGAGAAAAAGGCGCAGCCCGCCGAGCTCTTGACCTTACCTCTTTGCAGCGGGAAGCGAACCGCATTTTCGGCTACACTCGCGAAAGCAGACCTTGACCTTGCACAACCCTTTATGAAAAGCGGCTCTCACTTATCCGGACGGACAGCAGCTTTCTCACCGACGACATGGCGGCACCGCAGCGGGCGTTACTCGCGCTGCTCTGCAGAAAAACTCCCTTTATGGCGGGGCGCGGACTTCCGCCGGAGTTGTACCAAGGTAACGACAGTAAAAAGTATCGAACCACCACACCAATCATTCCCCACTATGGAGCTTGCACAAGAGCTGACGGACGCGCTGCCGGAAAGCGAGAAGAATATCTCATCACCCTTTGCGGGGGCGTCGCTCTTTTGCCACCGCCGAGCCGGCATATTTATGAAGCGGTTACGGCGAGGTTTTTCTCATCTGCCGATACGGGTTACGGCGCGGGGAAGACCGTTCTTTCTGACGGGTGGAAAGAGATTGAACGCAGATACCGCGGACATTGAAACAGAAGTCCGACCCGGAGGACGGGAAAATCGAGGCGGACGCTGCCGGAGCTTTCGAGGGACAGGGCTTTCCTAACCCCGCCGCAAAGGTAACGGAGCATACCGACCCCGCCGAAGCCCCACAGCGAAGCGTCGCTCTCTCTGCTATGGAACGAGCCGAACGGGGACACCGACCCGGATGCGGAACGCCGGGGGCTTGGCACCCGCCACCACGCCGCCGCTGTCATTGAAAAACTGGTAAAAGGGCGGCTTTGCGGAGCGCAAGGGCAAGCAAATATCCCCACGCAGAACGGAGCCGCCCTCATATCAGTGCTGCCGGATATGCTCACTTCCCGCAGCTTACCGCAGAATGGGAGAACAATCTGACTGCAGATAGCAAAGGGGCCAAGACCGCAGCGAATTTCTCTCCGGCATTGAAGCTATGGGCGCGGGAGCTTGTGCAGACACACGCCGCAGCACTGGACGGGAAAAAGGATTTCGTTCCGAGAAAAAGCCTCTGTCGGCAAAATGCCCCGTTGCAGGCTCTCCCGTCCATGAGGGGAAGAAAAACTACTATGCAGCAACAGAGATGTGCCCTTTGTCATATGGAAGAATGACCGCTTTTTCGAGGAACGCAAGACCGCTTTTTCCGCGAAGATTGCCGCCGCGCTCGCCCAGTCGGCAGCGCGATGTGAAGAAGCTCTATTCCCGAAAAACAGGCAAGACCTACGACGGAACTATCGTTCTGGCTGACACTGGCGAAATACGTCAACTACCGTATCGAAGTGCGAGAAGAACTAAAAACTTGAATAGCGCACGGAAGCGGGTACCCGACTTCCGTAAATCGCTGCGACGCTGACGCGCCGACGGGGATGTTTTGACTGGGAAGATTTCAAACCCTCTTTTGCGGAGGGCTTCACCCTCAAAAATTTTCAAAAATACTTTGGCAGAAATGCGGGCGTACCCGTAGTGAGACCATGCAGGCACGCAGTCATGACGCTGCCGCTGAGAAAGGAGGCGTTTTTCACTATGGCAAGTTTACGGGACTACCGTAAAGGACTATCAAGACGACGCAGGACGGTATCGCATGCGTGGCGTTCTGGAAACAGGGGGCGTTCATGGAACGCGGAATATTTTCATCTTGATAGACGATACGCTCTACCGGAGGACAGAGCCGGTTAGAGAAATCAAAAAGCATTGACCCGCCGCCGTTATCTTAAACGGCTACTACTGCGGGCACTTTGGGCGGGGACATGAGCCTTGACGAGCTGACCGCCGGGTGCGTTACCACTACGAAAACAGTATGAACGACGATGACGGCCTTTATCAGGGCGCATGACGACAGGCTTCCCCGGAGGTTATCGAGGAAGCGAGGGCAGCCGCCCTGCAGAAGCGGGAGCTTCCCTTTCCGAAAAAGCCCTACCGGGACAGGGAGGATTTTAACCCCTATGTATTTGACGGGAGCATGAGCATTGAGGATTTTACGAGCTTATGCCGCATGATTGAAAAAGAAAGGAGCAGAACAAATGGCAGAACCGAGATTTTTAAGCGCGTATCTTCCAATCTTGGGAAGTACACCGAGGGCAGACCCGCGGGCGACTGGGTGACATTCCCCGACTGCCGAGCATCTGAGAAAGAAGTCTTTGACCGTATCGGGATTGACTTCAAGCACTATGAGGAATGGCATTTCACAGAATCGTTCAATCCACTATCCCAGCCTGACGGAGCATTTAGCAGGTATTCCCACCCGACGAGCTGAACTATAGGAAGCTCTTGGAAATGCAGTTTGACGACGACCGAGAAAATTCATTGCAGCCATTTGAATACGGCGACCATGCCGACAGCTTACAGGACATTATCAACCTTGCACAGAAACCTTGACTGCTACTGGATTTTATCCGTCCGTCCACAATGAAGAAGAATACGGGCGTTATCTGGTTGATGAACTGGAAGAACCGGAACTCTCGAAGAAGCGAAAAAGTATTTCATGTATGAGGAATACGGGCGGGACGCTTCCATTAACGACGACGGTATGTTTACCGAAAAGGGCTATATCTACAACAACCGCAACACCTTTACAGAATGGTACGACAGGCGCGACGACGTGCCGGAGAATACCGTAACGCCGCAGCCCCCGCAGCCGGAAAGACCCGACCCGTGCAAGGTGAAATGGACGCAGCCGCGCTGGGCACGAGAACGGCGCAGACCGCAGAGCAGCCACAGGAGCCGCGCCCGGTTATCCTATCGATGCTAGACGAGCGAAGCCCGCCAGCTCAAAGAGTTACCGACCGTCTGGAACAGGGTATTGCGGAACTGCTATGACAGCGAGCGTTACCGGGAATATCTGAAATCATGTCAAAATTCCATAATTACGGCTTCGACACACGTCCTTATCGCCATGCAGAAGCCGGACGCTTCCCTTGTGGCGGGCTTTTCCGCTCGAAGAACAACTTTGAACGAAACGTGATGAAAGGCAAAAGGGAATTAAAATCATTGCTCCGTCACCCTATAAAATCAAAACAGGAAATGCAGAAAATCGACCCGCACACGCAGAAGCCCAGTATCGGCAAGGGACGGGAAGCCCGTCACCGAGGAAAAGGAAGTCACACATACCCGCCTACAAGGTGGTATCCGTCTTTGACGTTTCCCAGACCGAGGGAAAGGAGCTGCCGGACATTGCGATGGACGAGCTGACAGGCGACGTTGACCGCTACAAGGATTTTTCCGCAGCCCTTGAAAAAGACTTCCCCGTTCCTATCGCTTGAGAATATCGAGGGCGGCTCTCATGGCTACCTACACTTGGAGACAAGCGCATTGCATATCAACGAGGGCATGAGGCGAATTACAGACACAAAGACCGCTATTCACGAAAATCGCCCTCACGAAGCTGCACGACGATTGACCTCAACGCGCCAAAGGACGAGCAGCAGCCCGCGTTGACCGCCGCACCCGCGGGAGTCGAAGCGAGGAAGCGTCGCCTGTACCGTCTGCCAACATTACGGGCTTGACACGTCGGACTACTCTTTCGGCTATGTCGCCGGGTGCAGCAGCGGGCGGGGAGCTGTCCGAGCTGAAAAGCTCCGCAGAAACGATACGCAGCACGCAGCCGCCGAGATTATCAATTCCATAGACGAGAACTTAGCGGAGCTGCAAAAAGGCACAGGACAAGGAGCAGACCGCCGGACAGGAGCAGCCCGAGCAGAGGGACGGGAAGCCGCGCCGCAGCCGGAAGCCGCGCAGAGCGAGAGAGATACAGCCGGAGGAAAAGCGCCGGAAGCAGCCCCTGAAAAGAAAGCCTTTACCCCGAAACGATTTACAGAGTGCGCCGGAACTTACAGCGACAGCCGGAAAAACAACTACCTCTTGCAAGCCTATGTGACACAGGAGAACGGGCAGGCGAAAAATGGGCGACGTGCGCTTTATGCACGGGAACGCCGGAGAAATGCCGCGAGCTTATGGGGCAGCTCAAGGCGGCGAGGCTGACCGAGGGCGACGATGAAACAGCTTTACGCAAAAGGCACTGGGAAAGCGGCGCAGACCGCCGGACAGGTTACAAGGACACCTTTTCCATTTACCAGCAGATAAAGGGCGGGGGACGAAACAAAGGGACTTTCCGCTTTGGAGCCGCGCGACCGCCTGCAGGCGGCGGGAAATGTGGTTGACAGGGCGAACTATGAGAAGCTTGTCTATACCGCGCCCACTTGCGCCGGAAACTTCCCAGCGAAGATATTTACACCCGTTTTCAATATCGACCACAAAGACTTTAAAGGGACACAGCCTTTCCGTTTCGGACGTGGTGAGTGCTTCATCGGACGGACAGGGCGCGGCGCATTTCGTTGACAGTGTGGGTTTTCGGAAGTGCCGGGTTTTTACAGGAACAAAAGCAGCTTACCCCGGACGACTTGAAACGGGCGAAACTAGTCAAGACACCGAGGGGACTTTCCATGATGACCGCCATGAGCCGGGGAGCAGATAGAAGCCGCCGGATATGGCTTTTTCACCACCAGTCCGGACGACGGAAAGTATCTGATTATGGGGAATGGGACGCGGGCGTTTGCCGCTGCCGCAGAACAGGCGCAGCGGGACAATCCCTTGAAAACCGCCGAGCGAGACCATAGAGCAGAACGGGCAACGAGCATTGACGGTATCATCAACGCACCCCACCGTTGACGAACTGGAAGCAAAAGGTAAAGGCGGGCGAGCAGATTTCCCTTTTGTTGACCTGGCTAACGCTGTCAAAAGCCGACAAGGAGCGCGGCAAAGGGAGCGAAGCCGGAAAAGAAACCCTATCCGGGCGCAGCTTAGAGCCGACAAGGAAAAGAAGAGAAAACGCAAAGCAGAAGTCACAGGACTTGGAAAAGGAGCTGACCCATGACCGGAACAGAGCAAATTTGAAAACATGGATTTGTTTCGCTTCCCTGTGAAGGATTATAGACAGAACACAGGCTTTTACCAGACGACTTGGAGATTGACAAAGAGATTATCGCAAAAGGCGGCAAGCCCCACCAAAAGGGAGGACAAAGACACTTTTGTGGTTCTGCCATCCGTCCGGGACGCACTGTTTCCGGGAGCGCGACGTTTTCCTCAAAGACACCGCGCCCCACAACACATGGCGTTTCTACCATGGAGCAGACGAGCGACCGCGTTTCAGCCTATGCAATCGAGCTGACGGGAAAGGGCGCGGGAAAATCAAAGGGCAATCTGTACGAACTGGACTACTCTAAACACTATGAGCGCGTCAAGAGAAGGAGCTGCCCGCCGATACGGTGTGAAGCTGTTATGAGCATGGGAAAGCGGTACAGGAAGCCGAGATATGTTTGACGGAACCCCAGACCTGAGCGCGGGAAATTTGAACGCTGAAGCCGTACCCAACGACCCGGACGCGCTGCAATCGCTCTTACTGAGGAAGAACGGCGGCAGCGGCGGGCAACTTCTCGCCCGGGGTTTCAAGGCGCATATTGCACGCTTTGCCGGACCCAGGCTGATTGAAACAGGCGCGGCGCATTGTGCGGGAAATGAAGCGGCACTACGGAGCCGAACAGCGAACAAGACCCATTTCATGGCCGAGCTTTCGGCGTTCTGCAGGCTTGCAGCCACAAGGACACTGACCGCCTTTTCATCTGCCCTACAAGACCCTTTCCTTTTCAAAATCGAGCGCGCAGGACGGGATGCGCGCTGATTGACAGGGAGAACCGACAGGGGAGATAGGAAGCCCGCCCTCTATCCGGGCGCAGCTTAAAGCAGACAAGGCAAAGACCGCCCCGAAAAGGCGGCGGCAAAACATCACGATATGGAGGTAGTGAGATATGGGACCGACTGTTGAAGAAACAAACCGCTCTGACGACCCCACGAGACGGGGGCCGGCAGGAGCATATGTCGACGCCGGCGCCGCTGCCCGTATGGACAAGGGATATGCGGGGCTTGCAAAGCGCACCCTTTCCAAAGTGGACGCTTTGCCAGAGCCGGGCTGTGCAGGGACTTCCATTTCATGATGAAGTATGAAACGGCGAGTTAAGCGGCTGACGCCGCCCCAGAGCGGAAGTACAACGCCCTCGTGCGCCGGACGTGCTGCAACTGCGATAACAGGGAAACTGTATCTTACTGGACGACGGGGACGAGTGCGTATAATCCGCAGCTCATTTCCTATTCCTTCTCTGCAAGTGGTTCCGGGACGGAATGGCTTCCGCCGACAGGCTGCTTTATGCGAACTTTTACCAGACCGGGGACGAAGAAATGTACCGAGGTGGCGCGTTCTTTTGCGTCAACCTCTGCACAGCGTCAAATACCTGCCCGTCTGCCGGAAACGTATCACCCGCAGACAAGCCGCTTGAGCTGATGAGGAAAAGAGCGCGCGCCCTGTCGCAGTGAGCGCGGAAAATCCTTGATTTACAGGGCTTTCCGGGCGTGAAAATCGGATAGGCGATACTTTATACCTTTACCCCGAAATGGCGTTCTGCGTAACATTCACCGGCACCATAAAAAGACAGGGCGCGAAGTCATATACTGGCTTCCGCGCCTCATTCTGCCCATATCCGCGCTCTGTTCCTTTTCCCGTTCCGCTGCCTGTCTGCCTTAAAATGCTGTCAATGTTCTGCTTGATAATATCGTATTCGGACTTTTCTTTCAGCTTCCATAGTCGGCGTAAAGGGCTTCTTTCGCTTGGAGGGCTTCATATTCCGTGCAGCGCATCGGGTTCGGGAGCTTCGATGCCGGCCGTTTCAGCGACCTTGCGGCGGCTTATGGATAATCGCCTGTTCCTGTCGGCGCGGTACTTCTCCCTGTTCCTTGCCTTGGTATGCGTCATAGACGGGCTTTGTCTTTTGGTGGTGGGAATGTTCTTGATAGCACCGCCATGTCCGCAAGCCGCTTTTCCCGCGTCCTTCAATGCGTCTGCCGCCTGTCCGCTTTCCGCTGCCATTTCTTCAATCCGGCTGACTAAATCCGCGTGCACTCGTTCAATCTTATGTTCCGTCAAGAAATTCATGGTCTTTGCTGCCTGTTTTCAGATTGTGGATTTTTCGCCCACTGTTCATAGCCCTCACTCTGCGCCGCCTTGATACTGTTTCTCAATGTCGATAAACAGCGAAACGCCGCGCTGTTCTCTCGGGGGCTTTCCGCCTTTGCCCGTCTGCCCGCTATCCGTTCCCTTATGGCTTCCTCTGTATAATCTGCGCCGAGGGTTTTAGACGGGTGAAGCGTTCCTGACGCGCGCGGCACAGTCATATTTCCCCAAGCTTCTCCTAGCCCGCCACTGCCTGTAACCGCTGCAACAATTCCTCAAAACTGGAAACTTGGGGGATAAGCGCGTCAACAGTGGTCTCAACGCCTTTCCAACTTGTACCCGTCTTTTCGCCTGGTACTCCGCATAGCTCTTTCCCTTGCTGCCCTTGCCGGGAACGACGCACGGACAAGCCATTTTCCTCGACAGCCGCTTGTCGCTCATCGTTCCAGTAGTGCCGTAATAGCTCCTTTTGTTGGAATTATGCCTGCGGTGGTCTACGAGAAATTTCACGGCGCGAAAGTAATGTGATTGTGAGATGCCCTTTGTCAGTATGCGTCGTTGGTCATATTCATCATGCCCCTCTGTTACCGCGTCGGCAAGCTGCTTTTTCCGATTTCATGGGCTTTCTGATAGTCAACTTTCCCACAGCTCAAGGACTGTATCAAGATGAAAGGCTAAATTGTTCCCCTTATCGAGTGCTTGCGACAAGGTATAGCTTCAAATCTCAACATCTCTGCGTTTCATAGGAGCAGCCGAAAGAGGACATCAGCATTTTTCCGTCCGTCTTTTCGGTCCGGGTTTTCGATATAGTCAAGGGCTTTGCTAGGGTGCTTTTAACAGGGCAATCTTTGTAACCAGCCATATCTCCGCAAGCACTTTATTTCTCTGTGTCCTCTTGGTATGCACGTTCGCCCATCGCTATCGCGGCGTGCTATCTCGGGTTGACGATGACACCGATTTTCTGTATCTCTGCCGTCATTGCCGCTTTATATCGGCATGGTCTATCTGAATGATATACCCGTCAATGGCAATCTTCCGCGAGATAGCCTGCCATATTCCGAATTGCACGAGCTTCATTTTCAGTATTAAATCCCGTTCCGCTTCCGTCCTCTGAATTTGATTTGCACCGTCCTTTTTGCGTCCGTCCATCTTGCGCTCCCTTTTCCTTTTCCGTTCCGAGGGTTTGGGACACTTCCCAATCAAGCACTTTCAGCCGACGCGCCGCAGCTGGAGAGGGAAAATACGGAAGATGGTCGCCGCGCGCTATGCTTGCTACGAATGTTTTTATCCTTATGCCTTACTACTGCGAGCTGTACTACGGTTTGCAAACTTTACAAAGAAAAAACACTGCAATCTCAAAAAGATTACAACGCTCTCAGACCCTATTCAATTCTGACGGACACCTCTTATCTGGGCCCTCTGTTTCCGACTCCGCTATCTCCTTTGCCGTTGCGCTCACTAATCCGTATGCGCCCTGTATCGCCTCATACCGTCACAAGCGCGTAGGCTGCCGCCGCTGCGTGTTCTTTCTCTGGCGGCGTTTCCAAAAAGAAACTGGTCTACGGATATATATTGTAGCGGAGCATAAGCTCAAAAGAAAATCTCCCTTAAACTTGGGTGCTGCCTTGTTCTCAATGTTCGCAAGGTAGCGCGGCGAGATAAACATTTCGTCGCTCACTTTCTTCTGCGCTCTCCTTGCGCCCTGTCCGCGCCGCCTTTATCGCTGCCCCAAAGCCTTGAAATCGTGTATTTCGGTACTGGTCTACCGCAGTTATTCACCTAGCTACATTTTTACTGTTCCCCTTTTCTTTCTTGGATATATCTACACAATTCAATCAGTTAATAAAATAATTCATATGTATATATTTGACAATTAGCCTGGTATAGTATTATATAAAGAAATGTTTATGTGTACATAGCATGCGTATTCGATAAGCATTGAAATCAAAAAGATTTTTCCCATTTTCAATATGGGCTTTTTCAGCCATGCTTATTTTGCGTATGCTATACAACAAAACAACGATGTATAGACATAGTATAAAAACTATGCCTTAATTTTGTTGTAGTGTTATATGTAGAAATGCAGGTCAATGTATGTGTTGAGAATTGACCTGTATTTTGCACAAAAGGAGAAATATTATGCTTGAAAAATATTGGATAAAATGTCAATTTGTAACGGAAAGACGAGGTTCAAGTATTTTATAATACGGTATTAAGAAATTTTCCTCTTTTCTGCCTAAATGTAGAAATTAACACATATCATTGATGTTGAAAATTAGAAATCATAATCAAAAACTCTGAAAACAAAGGAAGGATATTAAATGAAACACTTACCTAAAAAGTACACTTTGGGAAATGTTGAATGACTACAGATTTACTTACAAAGAAATGTCGGAAGTAATTGGAGGATAAAACAGGCCTTATATGCCGTGTATAAACAGCCATTTCACATCTATCAATATCAACAAAAAGTCTATAAAAGTAGGATACTGAAAAGTATGTTTATAGATTGAAAGACAACAGGTATATCGAAACGGTTTTTATTAAACGGCAGATGGTGGGACTGTTTGCGTAAGTACGCAAGTTGAGTTGTTCTGGTGGCTGTATTTTTGTGAGTCCGGACGCAACTGGGTTTCGTTCGTAATCTAACACCATCTGAAATTGTGCAACAGGTCATATTGATACGTCAAAAAGTAAATCGTATCGTTTTTATGGGAATGGGAGAACCTTTATTCAGGTACGACAACTTGATTGCAGCAATCCATATTCTTCCGAGATAGAAATGGACTTAACTTTCCAACCGACGGCATTACCGTATCACAGTTGGTCAGTTAATCAATTATGTGCGCGAAGAACATCTAAAAATTCAGTTGACAATATCTTTACATGCAGCAACACAGGCTGCGAGGAAAACTCGCATCATTCTCATATGCACATGTACGCTATTGAAGATGTTGTTAAGCAAAGCATTGTCCACTATTCACAAAAGGCTATAACTCGAAAAAGTGGTGATTTGCGTATTTGCTTTTACCAGGTATAAATGACCGTTCCTCAGATATAAGGCAACTGCAAAATGGTTTAAGGGCAAAATGTTATGATTCAACGTGCTGCAATACAACCCGACGAGTAATTCAAAAATTAGAGCACCACAAAAACAAAGAAATGGTTGCGTTTTCAAACATCAATTAGAGCAAACAGGACTGAAGTTACCATGAGAGTTTCTCATGGTAGAGATAAAAGCAGCTTGTGGACAGTTAGCTAATACATATAATAAAGCCACATAATTTAATTAAAGAGCCAGACGCACAGACGCAGAGCCGATAATATGCAGTTTGAAATACTGCTGTTATCAGCTCTTTTGATTTCAGTTTGTGCCCCAATAACCATGTTAGAGCAAACAACCGAACTGTTGCTTGTCGTTCTTTGATTTCCACCGGCAGCTTTGAAAAGCCAAAGCCGCCGTTTCTTTTTATCTTCCTAATGGAAATGACGCGCTATGGTATCACTGTTAAAAAGCGGCGGCTAAAAGGAGGTAGCCGCTTTAGAAGCACAGCACCATATCGACAAAATCCGACGCCTAATTTGACACGTCAAAAAGCCCGACCAATCTCGGGAAAACCACGCTTACATATGAACTGCTACAATCATCTGGATACTGCTTACATACGCCTATGCGCCCGTCCGGAGGGCTTTTCGGACGGGCGCATTTCTACGTTCAAAAATTTTGAAGAAATCATCTTCGTAGCGTGAAAAACGCCGTATCGCGCAAGTAAGAAGGCGCACCACCAACTTTCCAACGAGAAAGCTTGTGGACAGTTAGCTAATACATATAGTAAAGCCACAGCAGAAATAATTTAATTAAAAGAGCGCAGACGCACAGACGCAGAGCCGATAATATGCAGTCGGAAATACTGCTGTTATCGGCTCTTACCTGACCACAATTTGTGCCCCTAATAACCATATATATATTGGAGCAAAACTCGAACTGTTGCTTGTCGTTCTTTGATTTCCGCAGCAGCTGATCAAAGCCGCCGTTTCTTTGCTCTTCCTAATGAAATGGCGCGTATCACTGTTGAAATCGGCGACTAAAGGAGGTAGCCGCTGATGGAAGCAAAAAGCATACTGACAAAAGTCCGAGCAGTTATTGACTTATCCAGAGCCGCCTGCCCACCACCGGAAATCTACGCTTATATATATGAACTGTCTAATCATCTGGATACTGCTTACAATGCCTATGCGCCTTCCGTCCGGGCTTTTCGGACGGCGCATTTCTCCCCGTTCAAGAAATTCTTTTGAAGAAATCATCTTCGGCGTTTTTGAAAACGCCCGTATTGCATGCGGGAAGCGCCACCAACTTTCCAACGAGAAAGGAGGTGAGAATGTGGAACCTAATAGCAGGGAGTTTACAAACAGTGTGCTTTTCAGAAGTTTTGTAATACGGTATGTGCACAATGAAGCTTTGCGACACCCATAGAGACTCGCAGCACACAAAAGGCAAAAGGAAGCTGACCTTTCCGATGACCTTAGACGAGGCGCGGCAGCTTTGCATACGTTTGATGAATGTTTCGCAACGAAGGCCGCGTAGAAACCGTCTGAGAAAGCCGGGAGAGAAAATCACGCCAAAGCTGCTTTCTGAGGCAATCCGTGCTACTTTGCCGGAAGAAAAGCGCGAAAGCCATATTGCAGTATTACTTCGAGGAATGAACGATACCGAGATTGCGGAGCTGTTCAACACGTCGAGAAGCACGATGCTGGTACAGGCGGACAAGCCTCGCGCGGAGAAATTAAGAGAAAATATCTGGAGGAAAATCGCTGAAGAATGGGACGAATGGTAACGAACCCGGCCACCCGGAAAATGCCCTCGCGCCATCCCGTCATTGTATAAGGACGAGCGCGCTGACCCGGACGCTCATGTAGGAAGATTGTCTGCAGCAGCATCAGCGAGCTACATGGCCCGCCTCTCCATGCGGAAGCGCGTGGCACGACGAGCGCGCGAACGTCTATTTTCGCGCAGACCACGACGTCAAAGAGACGGCTGCAAGCAAAACTCGATGATGGCTGTCCTCGCCTTTAGGCAGAGGAATAAACCGCAGCGGCGTGGCGGGACGCTTTCCTCTCCCCTTTTCCGCTCCATGCTGCTGGCGCGGCAGCAAAGCCATTCTGAACCTTGACAAAGAAAGCGGCGCAAGATAACGGCGGCGCAGCGCCGCAAATCGGATACTGTTCGCTTTTTGCGCGAGGCCATACGGCAGGGTGCGCCATGACGCTATCCGGGGTGAGGTTATCCCTGCCCGGACAGCCGAGCGACCAACACCGCGCCGGAAAGCCACCGTGTAGCGGCTTGCGGGCGACGAGCACGCAGAATATACAATGATACTTCCTTGGCCATGTCCGGCGTTAGGCGTTTGAGCGCTGGGTGGGGGCATAAGGAACGACTCTTGGGGTGAAATTTATGGGGTTATGCTAATAACCGTCCGATTAAAGCTTTTGTTTTTATTGAATAGTGGACTTGCTGCTATTCATAGATGCATTTATATGTTTGGAGAAAGGGTTTTGTTGGCGTGAAACCAGACGCCCGTTACTACAACGGAGCATAAATGGAAAAGTTATCTTGTATGTTCGTCCGCAGAGTAGACGCGAACGGCACACTGGATAAAAAGATAAAGCTCATTCGCAAGGACATGGAGCTGCGGCAAACGCTGGGATGGGGCGTTTCACATTTTATAGTCTTTACAGGCAGCGGTATGTTGGTATAATATAGATGGTATAAATACTATGTTGTCTGTCGTCGGAAAGGAGGACAAAATGTTACGACAGATAAGATTACCGCTATATTGCAGATTGAGTCGAGGAAGATAGTGCAAGCGGTAAGCAAGAGTACAGAAGCCGCTTATTTTACAAAAGTATGCTGACGAACACCACTTTTTTACGCTTTTTTTTGTAGACGACGGATTTTCCGGCGTGAGCTTGAGGCTGAGGGGCTTCAAGTTATGCTTAGAGGTTGAAGCCGGGAACGTGGCGACCGACAGACCTTTCCGTCTGGGACGTAATTATCTGAAACCGGCTAGAGATTAGTTGTTTTCCTTAGATATGGTGCGCTAGCATTGCCATTAGGACGGTGTTGGAGAGCAGCGAGGAAGATTTGAGTTTCTGTGGAACTGGTTCAAACGTGTTTACGCCCGCGACACATAAAGAAAATCTGGGCTGTCAAACAGGCAAGGCGCAGAAAAGGCGAGCGCGTAAGCGGCGAAGCTCTTATGGTACGTTTCTCGACCGGATACCGCGATATCTGTGATCGGAAACGGCGCACGTTGTAAAACAGATTTTTGCAATGTATGTTGGGCGACCGTGTGTGTGAATCCAGAACTGGCTGGTGACAATGGTATTGATCGTCGGGAACTGCATACCGCAGGTTGGGGAGCAAACGCCACCCCGCCACAGCTCAACGATGGGTACAACTGGCTGATAAGACGCTGTACGACATTCTGACAAGGAAGAAGGGTATTTAGTGGATACCATAACTGGAAAACCTACAAGGTATCTTGTAAGTCGAAAAGTACGTAAAGAAACCTGAGGAAAAAGGTATTTTTCCCGTCATCACGGGAACTGATTGATGAAGAAACCTTTGAACTTGCAGAAGCGGATTGCCTGGCAACGCCTGACAAGGTTGATGAATTGACCTGGGCTGGTCTTTTTGTGGGACTGCGTGTGCAAATGTATGGTACGCGTGGAGCGGGATTGAGACGAAATACGCCTACTTGCGGCAACTACCGCAACCGGGCAAGAAATGATATCCTGCACTATTATTATATCTGCAAAGCGTATTGAAAGAACTTGTCGCTTGCAGACTTGCAGCGAGTAACGTCTTATGTGAAAGATGAATAGGGGTTTAGAGAGCAGCCAATGGATTGCAGCGCAAAGGTAGACAAAAGATGATGACAGAAGGTGAAAGAGCTTTACAAGGCGTAGAAACGTATTAACGATTGATTCTTATTCCGCAAGCTCTTTGAGGACAACGCTTAGGAAACTTTCGATGAATAATTTGCTTTTCTGAGCTTCCGGTATGGTGAAGAAAAAGATGCTGACCGGATTGCGGGCTGTCAGGAAATGATAATGCACCGAGCGGCGGACGTGGTTGTCGTACTTGTATGTGATACACGGCGATTGAAGAACTGACCTACGAGAAATGTCCATGTTTATTGACCGTATTCTTATTCATTAACTGGATAATAAATGAACACCGCAAATCGAAATCTTTTATGCTTTGTCATAGAGGTTGATACAGGCGAAAAGCCTATTGAAAGTATCTCCTATTTCAGACAGATAGGATGCGACGTAAAGTTATCATCTAACATACATCAAAAATTAAGATGCCCTCTGCAAAAGGTATCGTTATCTTACCTCACAATGCATCAGAATAACCTCGTCTGTGTACCAGGTAGATTGGAAAGCCGTTCTTTTGCTTTGCATGGGTTTTAAGGATACGTTCTGGTTTGAGATGGAATTGCT
>BNJV01001014.1_pt1 | contig 24750 bp, 37 predicted proteins | sample 8540591 | NCBI WGS metagenome assembly BNJV01 (sample SAMD00202457, study PRJDB9452) | human saliva metagenome | host: Homo sapiens | reverse complement strand
GGTGTTTTCGACATATCATAATTAGGAATCGATGTATTATCTCTTGTAACCTTTTCTACAATTCTTTGATCCATTTGTCTAGATTGTGAGGTATTCTTTCGATAATTTTGATATTCATCAGCAGATATGGATGCATCGGCACCAGGAATATTTACATCTATCGCATAGGACTGCCCCATGCCAAACGTTAATCCGAGTAAACCTAATGCTATTACACGTTTCCAGTTCATATATTTTCTCCTCAATTCATACTCTACACGCTAAGACTCATTATACCTAATTATTAATTTTTTATCAATTTTCTATAAATTTATTTTAGAATCATCCAGTATTAGCTATATTTACACAAATGCAATTCCTACTTGCGTAATATGCTATAGTATATTTTAGGAAAATGAATTATAATTATATTGTACTTAATGTACAGTATTTTACACATTGAGGTGATGTTATGAAAAAACCATTAATTGGAATTTCCGGCAATACGCTACGCGATAACAGCGGCGCTTATGTCGATTTAATCCGTTCTTATGTGAATCAGGATTATGTCCGCTCCATCGAAGAAGCCGGCGGCATTCCTATTATTATTCCTTTTCACGGAAAAATTTAGAGCAAAGCAAAGGAAACTATCAATATCGTTGATGGCCTACTCCTTACAGGTGGGTCATGATGTGTATCCGCTCAATTATGGCGAAGAACCATTACGAGGCATTGGTGATGTATTCCCTGAGCGCGATCAATTTGATTTCGCTTTGCTTGCAGCAGCAGAGGCGCGAAATATTCCTGTATTTGCCATCTGTCGCGGTTGCCAAATCGTGAATGTTTATCGTGGTGGTTCCTTGTACCAAGATTTGCCATATGATGAAAATTGCACGATTAAGCATAGCCAAAATCAAACGCCGTCATTACCTACGCATACGGTAGAAATTAAACTCGATTCTAAATTAGCTCAAATCATCGGCACAACCACATGGATTACAAATTCTCATCATCATCAAACGTGCCGTAATATTGGTGAAAGCTTAGTTATTACCGGCCGTGCTAAGGATGGTACAGTAGAGGCCTTAGAGGATACGAGTCGTCCATGGTTTGTGGCTACTCAATTCCATCCAGAAATGATGCATGTAAAAGACGTACATGCTAAAGCATTATTTAAAGCCTTTGTCGATGCTACTAAGGAGGCTAACTAATGGATAAGAAAAGTAAATTCGGATTTTGGAGTATCGTACTCCTCGGTATCAATGGTATCGTTGGTACTGGGATTTTCCTATTACCTAATAAGGCCTATGCTATTATTGGGTCAGCCAGTTTAGGCGTCCTTCTATTTGATGCAATTATTGCAGGGTGTATCGCCTTGTGCTTTGCCGAAGCGGCTAGTCTTTTCACACGTAATGGTGGCCCCTATCTATATGCTAAACATGCATTAGGTGACTTTTGGGGATTCGAGGTAGGCGTCCTTAAATGGATTGTAACCGTTATCGCTTGGGCCGCCATGGCCGTTGGTTTTGCTACAGCGCTAGGTGCTGCAGTCCCAGCCTTAAGTGGCGATTTAGCAAAGGACGTCATTTCATTCATATTAATCGTAGGCTTAACAATCGTAAATATATTTGGTGTAAACGTATCTAAGTTCGTTAACAACTTGATTACAATTTCTAAATTAGTGCCTCTCACCCTATTTATCGCTATTGGTATATTCTTTATTAACGGCGCTAACTTTACACCTGTATTTCCACAAGATACCTATGTAGATGGATCCTTTGCGCAAGCAGCCGTTCTTCTCTTCTTTGCTTATACAGGATTTGAGGTTATCGCTATTGCCGCAGAGGATATGAAAAATCCTAAAAAGAATTTACCTCGTGCCATTATCATGTGTATGCTTCTTGTATCTGTCCTTTATATGGCAATACTTGCTGTTTCCATCGGTGTTTTAGGTTCAGACCTTGCTAATACAAAAGCACCGGTACAAGATGCTTTCAATGTAATTGTAGGCCCAATTGGTATGTACATTGTACTAGCAGGTACATTAATTTCTATGGGCGGCATTAATTTTGCTGAAGCCTATTACGCACCGCGTATTGCTACATCTATGGCCGAAGACGGTATGTTACCAAGTGCCTTAGCTAAACGCAATCGCTACAATGCACCATATGTAGCAGCGATTGTCACTGCCATTGCCAGCGTACTACTCGCATGGTCTGGTTCGTTTACAACCCTTGCTGCTATTAGTGCGGTATCCCGTTTTACACAATACCTACCAACATGTTTAGCAGTCATCATATTCCGTCGTAAATGGGCTGATAAAGAACGGTCATACACAATTCCAGGTGGTTACACCGTTCCAGTTATCGCCATTGCTACATCCCTTTGGATGCTTGGCCAAGCCCAAACCAACCAATTACTTTGGGGCCTCGGGGGATGTATCGTCATCCTTCCACTCTACATTTGGTACTGGCGCAAGAAAAAAGCTGGCCTAATCCGCGAAAAAGAAGATATCTAATTACATATTTGCACACAAAATAGGCAGGAGCTCGCTCCTGCCTATTATTATTTCTAAGTCGCCTATATAGGGCCTCTATAAAATTAGTACAGGCCTGTTCTATTTCTGAACACACCTATATACAGCCTCTGTAAAATTAGTACAGGCCTGTTCTATTTCTGAACACACCTATATACAGCCTCTATAAAATTAGTACAGGCCTGTTCTATTTCTGAACACACCTATATACAGCCTCTGTAAAATTAGTACAGGCCTGTTCTATTTCTGAACACACCTATATACAGCCTCTATAAAATTAGTACAGGCCTGTTCTATTTCTGAACATACCTATATAAGGTCTACTCAAAAAATTAGTACAGGCCTGTTCTAATTTTTATGGACATGTATGATGTACCGATCAATAATCCGTAAAAGGTTCTTCTTCTACAGGTTCGGTCAAATCTTCTTCGATATAACCGTATTCATCAATGGATTCTTCTTCGTCGCGCGTATCAATGTATATGCTGATTACGGCTAATCCACCTTGTTCGTTAAGGCTCACGATAAGGCTCATAGGACCATAGACCAAAATAAGATTATCGTCTTCATCACGAATGATATGTGGTACGGCAGCAAAGTGTTGATTCATAAGTTGATCAAAGTAGTCCTCTACATCGAGGCCATTTTCTAGTGTAATAGATTCTGCATCACCTTTTTGGAACACTACCTTCGTATCTTCATCGATGAATTGGTAGAAATCATCGATATCAAAGTTATCTGTTTCAAGCCATATGCTTAGGGCTGCAATCCAGTCTTTCACAGTGTGCGGCACAATTGGGAAACGATATGGTGTTTCATCTAAGGATAAACGAAGATCATCGTATTCAAACTCATAATTTTCTTGGCTAGAAACGATGCAGTCAATACGGCCATCCTCATTGATATCAACAAACAATATATACGCGTATTGGTCGCCCTCTTCATAGGCAACGGTCAAACCGTGACGGCCCTCATGAAATAAAGCGCCTTCTTCGTATACCTCTGTAATATGTATAACACGACAGATAACAGGTACATGGTCAGATTGGATGGAATCAACCATGGCCGTTAAGAATTCTAAGCTTTCACGTTTATTACGAGCAATGATACCACGACCCGTAGAAACATATTCGCAATCATCGTCGAGCATGGCTTCAACACCATGAAGATTTGCGGATTCTAACGTGGCTTTCATCAATAATAAAGATTGTATTTCAGTCATACTAATCCTCCAAATATTTTCAACTAGTATACTAATTGTATCATAGACTAATTTAAAATTCTCGGTCCATGTCATATAATGGAATAAGATTATATAGATTTTGGAGGTTCCCATGAAATATACAACTATCGTATTCGATTGTGACGGCACATTGCTAGATACGTTAACAGATTTACGCAATGCGGTGAATTATGTATTGCGCGCTCATGATTTGCCAGAACGGTCGGTTCCTGAGGTGAAAGCAGCCCTTGGCAACGGCGTTGCACATTTGATGCGTCAATCACTGCCAGATTCCATTTCGGAGGCTGAATTCAACACCTATCTAGATGAATTCAAAACCTACTATGGTGAACATTTACAAGATTATACGGCACCATATCCTAGCATACTTGACGTATTAGATACATTACGTGCTAAGGGATATAAACTCGCCATTGTTTCTAATAAAATCCAAGAAGGTATTACTCCATTAAATAAGGAATACTTTGGTGATCGTTTACCAGTAGCTATTGGCGAACGCCCTGGATTACAACGTAAACCAGCACCAGACATGGTATTACAAGCATTAAAAGAATTAGGTTCCACACAAAGTGAATCCATCTACATCGGCGACTCGGAAGTAGATGTAGCGACAGCCAAAAACTCTAGCCTACTATGCATCGGCGTTACATGGGGCTTTAGAGACGAACAATTACATAAAGATTTAGGCGTCAAACACATTGCTCGAAAGGCAGAAGATATCGTAACGATTATCGAAGCGCTTAATGCATAAGATATCATAATGATTATCGAATAGTTTAATGCATAAAAAACGACTAGCACCATATACGTATGTATATAATGCTAGTCGTTTTATATTGTATAGATTTACATTCCTATACCAAATATCGTTAATATTTCCATAATAACGGGTATAACGAATACGAACAATACGGAGCTAATGGTCACGAGCCCTGTGGCAAATGGCAAATCAGAACCTGCTTCATTCGCTACGATTGGCAATACGGCGATTACCGGTCCTGCGGATTGAACGATGAATGTGACGACCGCAACGGGAATCCAATGTAATGCCCATGAGGTATTTTGTAGCATAGATAACGCAGAACATAATAAATGGGGCTACGGCAAAACGGCCAATGATACCACCGATGGAATCCTTATTTAAACGCATGCTTTTAAGGCCCGCATCATGTAATACGATACCAATATATAGCAAGGATAATGGTGTTACCATATTCCCTATATAGTTCAACGTATTATGTAATACCGTTGGCAATGGAATCTCAGCATATAAGAATATTAACGCCAAGAAAAAGCCCAATAATGGCGGTGGCAATAATTTTTTCCAAGAAAACTTGCGTACCAAGGTGCGAAAACTTTCACCATGGCTAGCACCATTCGTAGGCAACGGATCAGCCTCAATAAGGAATACACCAAACATCCATACAGATATGGTATTACCAATATAATACAGCAAGAAAAACGGTAATGCATCAGGCCCAAACAATGCAATCTGTACAGGTAGTCCAATAAATAAACAATTATCGTTAACTACCATATTGATAAAAATACCGCGCCGTCCCCGTGGGACATGTACAATTTTCATCATAATAAACGCTATGATGTACGACACCACATAGGTCATCATCACGACAAGTAATCCATACCGCAAGTCCCACAAATCCGATGTTTGCACATTGTGAAGCACGGACATAAATACGCCGACCGGCAAAATGACGGACATGATGAGCCTCGATAGATTCGAGCTAAATGTATCATTAAACATGCCCCGCCCTTTTAAGAAATATCCAAGAGATATGAGCAAGACGATAGGCATGATGCTTTGTAATGAAGTAAGAAAAACCATATAACCTCCTACATACTTTATATGTAGTATATCATAAAAGAAGACCACCGAGTTTCGTAACTGAACCAAAATCTACTGTGCGCATACATTTCTCCAATGGTCAAGAATTATGTTAAATTCATATGCAATGCCCAATTTTCATAGTAATTAAATCGATACAATCGGCTACTATTTGTAACTATCCTTGTAAATACTCGCTTGTTCAATTATGCATTTTAAGCATTATTGCTATTACCTATAGTATTGATTCAAAAGTGTGATATATGTTACATTTATGAGGCAGTGCTTTCAGAGCACCTATAGTTGTAGTTAGTTGATTGAGAAATGAGGAACAACATCTGTTATTGTCCCTTGGGCTGTTTTATTAGGCTCTTTAGCACAATTAATAGCGAGTTATTTTGATTTCAAGAAAAATAATCCTTTCGGATCTGTTGTATTCGGTGCATACGGTTTATTCTGGTCCGCCATGGCTGGCGTTTGGTTAATCCAAATGGGCTCCTTCGGTCCTGAAATCCAAAAAGGTTTCGATGTAACACAATTAGCATTCGCCTTTGTGGGCTTCTTAATCTTCTCTATCTTTGGCACCATCGCATCTTTGAAAACCAACAAGGTTGTATTCGCTATTATGCTATTAATCTGCTTCCTATTTTTCGGTCTTGCAACAGACCTATTCTTAGGTGGCAAAACAGGCTTCTTCGCCCTTGCAGCATGGTCCGAATTATTCATCTCCCTCTTGGGCTTCTACGGTTCTGGTGCCGTACTTGTAAACAAGGTATTTGGCAAAACTATATTCCCTATGGGTAAAAGCATCTTATAATTGATTGAAAACTAGATAATACAATTAAAGGTCTATATATTACTGAGTTGTAATATATAGACCTTTTTTTCATACATATTTTATTAATAAGAAACTTTAAATCATAAGAAACTCCTCAGATAAAGGTTGTATCTTTTGATTAGTAAGCGAATCTTTTATCTTTTATCTTAACAGATTCTGCTATATTACGTATTTCATCATGACTAAGTTTGCTTTCTTTTTAAATTATAAGCAATCCAATTTGTAAGCATTCTATTGTTATCATCATATGTAAATACAACGATTAAAGACTCCCCATCTGGATTATATACATCAATTAAAGCTGATGGAATACCATCATTCCAAACAATAGCATATTGCAGTTCTTTAACACCTAAATTTACACCAATATTAGTCATAAACTCTAACATTTTGGTATACTGAGCAGCCATGCTTTCATCACCAAGTATAGTGCTACTAACATATACACACTGTTCGTACCCAACTGTTTTATATACATGAGTTTCATCATTATTTATGTCATATCCAATCTCCTGATGTGAACCTTTAGGGCATCTTATAAACAAATCCGTATAACTCTTTGCTTTCAGAATATGAATCTGTATCAGGTAAAAGCTGAATAGATGGCACTATATAATTAGCAATCATATTTTCTACATGACGATCAATCAATGCACCTTCAGAACCGCCCCCATTATAAGTAAATGTCATCCGATAGGATTTTTGACTTATTCTTAGGATTTTTTTAAACTGAATACCTGTCGTATATATTTCGTTATTGTCTTTTAGATTCTGCTTTTCCTTAAACCACAAAGCAGATCCTATAGATGGATTAGAGAATTTTTTTAATGTCACGATGTAAATCACGATTTTTCTTATTTAATTGATTTAAATGCTGTGTTGTATCTGCCATAATAGAAAAATCAATTTTCTGATTATTGATTTCTAAAGTCTGTCCATCCTGTTTCTGAGTATACATACCATGCTGGCTTGAAAATGGCATTACTAATCGCATACTATCCGTATCAGAATGTAGACGAATAATTGTACTATGTGCTTGCACGGCACGTAAACTATTCTTACTATATTGAACTTGTTTACTAATTTCATAATCTCGATAATGGTAAGATTTTTAATTTCTTAGCTACATATTCTTCTTTATCTGATAACGCCTTTTCTAAACTTTCATTCGTATAATTATAATTCTTATACGCCTCTACAGGAACAGTCCTATCAGCACCAGGTATATTAATGTCTATAGCCTGAGCAGGCGTAATGATAGCTACGCTAATAGTCATAGCTAATACTATATGCTTTAACACAATGTACCCTCTCTCGAACATAATATAATCATATTATTTAAAGCTAAACTGCGCATCCATAATCATTTCTCGCAGTTGCTCAATGCGTACACCATTTGGCAATCTATCTCTATAGAACTGCAATTTATAATAGTATCTAGTTCCTTCATAATCAGTAACTAATACCATGTCCGTCCTATTCTTTAATGGCCAGCCATACATAAATTCAGCTAGTAAACTGCGCACACCATCATTATTAACCTCTATTACACTATCCTTAATGGGCAATACCATCTTAACAGTAGGTTCAGGAATCGTTCTCTCTTTAACAAGATTTTTAATCTCATTATCTAAGGACATACTATTACCATCAATAGATCTTGCCTTAACATGCATAAATACCCCATCAGAGGTTCTAAACACCCTACCATCAATATCTTTTGTTTCGCCTTTTGTTTCAATAGCATCCTTTAATACGCGGAATTGATATGGTCCGAAGAAATTTGTTTCTGTAAAAGTATCTAACGATTCATCATATTGACCATTATGCTCATTCGTAACACGTATCATTGGTGTTGTATCAATTGCTTGTGAAAGCACTGGTGTCGCTAGCAATACCCCAAGGCTGATAGCATATATAATTCGTTTCATCTCTACGCCCTCCACGATTATCGATGATACGGATAATCCTGTTCAATATCCTCTCTATAATCATCTTTATACCGGATTTCATCAATCTCTGCTGGAGTCAACACACGACCTTCAGCATCAACATATTCACGAAACTCATTAAAATATATCCCTTCTATATCTGAAGGTTCTAATTGTGGTTCATACGATTCAATATTTCCGTATGTACGATTAACTTCATCTAATATGCGATTCTGTTTCTCTATATCCGCATCACTATCTGTTTGATTATTTCGATGATCTAGATTTTTGCAATAAATGCAATGACGATGACGGCAATAACTAAAGTACAACATAGGCATCTCCTACAATACGACTACTATATTATTAATTGTAACATATTGGGTTATATAAATTTAAAAGTCAAGTAAAAAAGGTTCCTATTGGTCACCTAGGTGACTATTAGGAACCTCTAATCTATTTACTTTTACACTTGACATCGTTATATTGAACTTGAGGCCTCTAAATGGGTCCAGTCTTTGCTAATCTTCTAGAGATTGGCGGTGATCAATATGAGTACATACAAAGTGCTATCATTAATGATTTCCTTTGGCATACTTGTAGCGACCATTATCATGGCTGCAAAGTGATTGACCTCTAGGTAAAAGCTAGCTTTCTAATCGTGGCATGAAAAAAGGCCCGACAGAGAAGTCAGACCGTTTCTTCAATTTAAAACACTAGAAGCGAAGTCTGGCGTCCAAACCATTTATGCCTCACTTTGATATAAATTATATCATATCTAAGCACGGAAGGGAATTGAACAATTTCCTTCCGTGCTTTCATTTATAAACCTTCATGGTGCACACGAATAGCATAAAACTCTTGAAATACAGGAGCTTGCTCCTCCATGAGATTTCTCATTGCAATGAGTCTACGTTTTCCTACACGTCTATCTAAAACTGCAAAGATACGTACAATTAGATTATCACTAACCAAGCTCTTATCTATGTTTTGATTCTCAAATTCATCAAAAGCCTGATAAAAGCACCGCTGATCAAATACGCCTAATTCTAGTGCTGTATTGTCTATGAAACGGAAAACCTTCATGCATTCTTCGTTCATAGGTATCATCTTTAGGAAACAGATGGGCCTTCACATATTGATTCCAATAATTGCCTTTTATAATTTCCTTACCATTATATCGTATAGCAGCCCGCCCCTCATGATCAGGCGATTTACTATAAGTGGTAACAAAATATTGAATATGCCCTCGCAAGCTGATAGCAAGATATTCTGTTTCTAACTTATGCCGTATTCCAGACCACGTAGCCATAGGATTCACACCTCAACACACGAAATAAATATACACATTACTTAAAAGAATAATCCTGCTCATAGTCCTCTTGATAATCTAGTTTATGACGAACCGCATCAACTTCATTGGGACTTAGTACATTTCATATTACTATTATTGTATCATAGCAAATCTACTTTCACCCTTATAGGTATCTCCTAAGTTTGCAATCTTAGCATCTGAAATAATACTATGCAATAATCCCTCGTTCACCATCTTCTCTAACCAATAACGTAATTACATATTGTGTATTAGGCTCATTCGGCAAAGCAAAAGAAATATCATTGGCCACAAAACTTGGTTTTTCCTTTGTTTTCATAGTACTCCAACGACCATTTATAATATTCGCTCTTTTGAAAGCTGTAAATGGCAATGTATAGACAGCCCACCTTCTGGAGTATGCATATGTATCTCTGTTACAGCATTATATTGGGCTCTAGATATAGAATAGTTTAAATTTCACGTTTGACATCGCTATATTGAACTTAAGACCTATAAATGGGTCCAGTCTTAGCTAACTTTATAGAAATTGCAGTAAGATTTCCATCAATTGAATCATTAGTATGATATAATATTAGATTATTAAGTTATGTATTTGAAAGGAGAATTATATAATGCAACAATCATGGAAAAATTGCATTTTGCCTACATAGGTGTTATTGTAGGTGCAGGACTCTCGAGTGGACAAGATCTTCTACAATATTTTATAAGTTTTTGGCCAAATAGGTCTTATTGGTGTTCTATTACTAGGTCTATTAAATGCCGCATTTGGTAAAAATCATGCTTTCTTTGGGGAGCTACTATCGTGCAGACAATCATGAAGAAGTTTTTTTACACAGATTTCCCATCCTATTATTACAAGAATACTTGATTTTGTACTAATCTCTGGTAGCTTTATTATGGGATTTGTTATGATTGCTGGCGCAGGCTCAAACTTAGAACAACAATTTGGATTCCCTTTTTGGCTTGGTGGATTAATTTGCTCACTTTTAATCATAACCGTATCATTTATGAACTTTGACAAAATAACCAATGTTTTAGGTGTTTTTACTCCTATCATGATTGTTATGATATTCATCATTACAGGCTACTCTTTTATTGGTAAAAGTCATGATTGGACTACATTAGAGGCTATAGCCCACACAATCAAACCAGCCACAAGCAATGTATGGTTTTCTGTCATTAATTATTATTCTCTATGTGCTATGACAGCTGTTTCTATGGCCTTTATTTTAGGTGGTTCTGTTGTTCGTATTGGTATTGCTGAAAAAGGTGGCACTCGTGGTGGCCTATTAGTCGGATTAGTTGTTTTTATAGCTGCTATCTCTATTTTTGCCAAATCTAGATACAGTAAAAGATGCAGATTTGCCGATTCTTGCTATTGCCAATCAAATTCATCCTTGGCTAGCATATATATATGCAATCACAGTCTTTTTCACTTATTTTTTTAATACAGCATTCTCTTTTTTTATTCTATTGCTAGACGTTTTGCCAACGGCAGACACAAAAAGAATGAGAATTGTTATTATTTCTGTAGTAATCATAGGATATATATGTAGTTTCTTTGGTTTTAAAGATTTGATTAGTATCCTCTACCCAATTCTCGGTTATATGGGACTATTACTCCTAATTATTCTTATTTATGGCTGGCTCCGTGATCGTAAAGATATCATTATGGAAAAAAACTCTTCCGAAGAAAGATGCTCCATTTATCATTAAAAAAACATAGTCCTCACAAAAAAATCTTTCAGAAAAAGAACGCGAACTATTCCATACATTAGGTGATATTAGTCAAGCAGATACAAAAATCTCTTAAAGAAGATATTCATAATGAAGCAAAAAGAAATACTTTCAAATACGGAAACAGTTCAAGAGCTAAAAAGACTATGTAGAAGAGCATCTCGCAATAGACGAAGAAGTTATACATCAAAAATATCAATATTCTACAAGAACAACAGGAAGAATCAAAAATCAACTGAATCTTCTAAAGATAGACCTATCAAAAAGTCCAATATAAATAACAATGAAGTAAAATGAATAACGAGGAAATAATGACAGGTGTGGAATTAGAAATTATACTAAAAGCTGGAAAAATACTACTTAGCAGTGGCGCCGAAATCAGTCGTACAGAGGATACTATGAACTACATAGCACGAGCTATGAATTTTAAAGATTTAGAAGCCTACGTATCCAATAGAGGTATTTTTGCAACTGCTAAGAAAGCTGATGGAACTGAAATTACTCGTATTTGTAACGTTCCTGAAGTCGATATTAACCTCAGCAAAATTGAATCTGTTAATGCTCTCTCCCGACGTATCACACAAAAAAATATTACTATTGAGGAGATTGAAAGTGAACTTAATCAAATTGATACCATGTCAGACTATTCTTTTTTTTGGAGATTAGTAGCTTATACGTTAGGAGCTTCGGGCTTTAGCTATGCAATTGGTAGTTCTATAACAGACTCTATAATTGCAGGTATTATAGGCTTAATATTAGGCGTCTATATGTGTACGATTAAACGCATACTTAGCTCTGATGTATTGATTACCATTTTAGGTAGTATTCTAATAGCCTTATTGGGTAATCTCTTTATCCACTTTGAATTAGGCTCCAACCTATCAGTTATATTACTAGGAGCCATGATTGACATTGTTCCCGGAGTTCCTTTCGTCAATGCTATTAGAGAGTATAGCCAGAATAACTATAATACAGGAATAACCCTTATGATGGGCGCGTTACTTACCTGTATTTCAATGGCTGTAGGGGTCGCAGTAGTACAATCACTACTCTTCAACACACAAATGATTCCTCTTTATACCTCTAATTTAGATACTAATTCCTTAACCTCTATGTTTATGCGTAGTATAATGGCTGGTATTGGTACTACAGCATTTGCAATCTTATTCCGTGTAGCTAAACAACATTTTATCGATTGTACAATATTAGGATTCATCTCATGGTTCTTGTTCTTAACATTATCTTCACTACAGTCTAATGTTATGCTCTCCATATTCATCAGTGGTTTTATCATCGCCATAGCATCAAGAATATTGGCTGTTAAACGGAAATGCCCTGCTATAGTTTTCCTAATGACTAGCTTATTCCCTTTACTACCAGGGCTCAGCTTTTATCGATCCATTTATTATATGCTAATGGGACAAGAAACTATTGCCATTAGCTTCGCAAAAGAATCCTTTTTGATAGCTTTTACAATTGCTATATCTATCGTAATTGTAAAACATATAAAACCACCACGAATCAAAAAACACACTTATAAGTAATATAACCCTATAACAAATTCATTTAAATTAAAGCATTCTGTAATAGTTTAGTAACATAGTGACTTATATCACCGACAAAAATATATTGTCAATTGGTATATTTGTTTCATCTTCCTACTGGGCTGACGGATACGTAGAATTGACTACATGCACAGTAGCTCACATCGTGTGATAGCCGACCGTCTGGGCAAGCTTTTGTTCAGATGGTCTTTTTTTATTGCCATCTCATAGCAAATGCTTCTTTATCAATTTTTGATAATCTCACGTATATGAAAGGAGTTTTTTTATGAGAAATCGTTGGCTTATCGCACTTGCAGCTATTGGACTGCACATATCCATCGGTAGCGTGTATGCATGGAGCGTGCTCACGCGCCCTATCATGGTAGATATGGGATTTACCTTATCACAAACAACCTGGACTTTTTCACTAGCCATTCTAATGCTTGGTCTATCTGCAGGTTTTCTTGGATCCTTTGCAGAGAAGATTGGTCCTAAAAAAAGCGGTCTCCTCGCCATGTTATTTTGGGTAGCAGGTCTATTCGGTACAGCCTATGCACTTAGCATCCATAGCCTTACCTTACTATATCTATTCTACGGTATCATTGGCGGTATTGGACTAGGCATCGGCTACATCACACCAGTTTCTACGCTCGTAAAATACTTTCCAAATCGTCCTGGATTTGCTACCGGATTAGCTATAATGGGATTCGGATTTGCCTCCCTTATTGCAGGTCCTCTTATGCAGTACCTTGTGGCTCATGTGGGCTTAGTAAATAATTTCATTATACTTGGTATCACATATCTTATAGTTATGAGTGCTTCTTCCCTTTATTTGAAAGCACCTACTCCAAAAGAACCGACACGCTCTAATCAAGATAAATCTACCATGTACATACATAATCACGGTATGCTAGCTAATGATGCTATGAAAACATGGCAATTCAGTGCTCTATGGTGGGTCTTCTTTGTTAATATTACCTGCGGTATTGGGCTCCTATCTCTAGCATCCCCAATGGCACAAGAAACCATTGGCATGACACCAGCAGCTGCGGCCTCTCTAGTCGGTATTATTGGCATTTTCAATGGTGGTGGTCGCATTGCATGGTCCACTATCTCTGATTTCCTTGGGCGAGCAGAAACTTATATATTATTCTTTATCATGGAAATCATTGCCTTCTATTTACTGTCCCAAACCAATAGTGTATTAACATTCCAGATTTTAATACTCCTCATTATCACCTGTTACGGTGGAGGCTTCTCTTGTATGCCAGCATATCTTGCAGACCTTTATGGTATACGCCAACTCTCTACCATTCACGGCCGTATCCTAACAGCTTGGAGCTTAGCAGGCATCGCTGGTCCCATGATTGTATCGTACTTTCACGAAGCAGGATATGGATATACTACAGCCTTAATATGCTTTGCTCTTCTATTCGTATTAAATACAATTATTGCTATAATTTTTAAATATATACGGTAAACGTGGGCTGCATAACTAATACTTGATTCTAGTACTATAAAAATTGTAAGTGAATTGTCACGACCAAAATCCCCCAAACTAATTACAAATCGAAAGAGGTTCCTATTGGTCACCTAGGTGACTATTAGGAACCTCTAATCTATTTACTTTTATAACCCAAAAACACTATATTGAACTTGAGGGCCTCTAAATGGGTCCAGCCTTTTGCTAATCTTCTAGAGATTGGCGGTGATCAATATGAGTACATACAAAGTGTTATCGTTGATGATTTCCTTTGGCATACTTGTGGCGACCATTATCATGGCGACAAAGTGATCGACCTCTAGCTGAAAGCTAGCTTTCTAATTGAGGCATGAAAAAAAAGGCCCGACATAGAAGTCAGACCGTTTCTTCAATTTTAAACACTAGAAGCGAAGTCTGGCGTCGAAACCATTTATGCCTCACTTTGATATAAATTATATCATATCTAAATAGGGAAAAGGAATCAAAGGATTCCTTCCTCATTTCATTTATAGACAGTTTTAACTAAATAATCCAAACATCACCATCATACAGATTACCAGTAGACGATAATTTTACATCAGTAATTAATCTACGTAATTGTGCTTTACTATATACACCATTATCTAGCCGGTATTGGATTGTGTTTACATACTTATGGCTCGCATCATAAGTAATAAACATCAATATACCCTATTGATTATCTAGTTCAAGATCTAATAATAACCCTAGTATGCCATCATTCCAAACATAAGTATGGAGCTCCTTTGTTATCATTTTTTTGCTCCAGGGATACCAAAAAGCTCTGCTGACTTATTATCAATCTTATTTAATATACGAATCTCATCAACTGTACTAAATAAACCTTTTTTTCAGATTCATTATTAGGGTTCAATACGAATCTGTTGATTTATATTTTTTTATCAATTGTAAAGGTTACACCGTCTACTCTCTCATTTAGCTTTTTATCTCTTACAGCTGTTTTTAGGTACTCTAAAGGAATACCTTTTATATGTCTCAACCTTGCTATAGTCATCTAAATCTTGAAGAGAATGAATTGAGGGTAATACATAATTAGCCATTATTCTATTAATATCATTGGATGTGACTAGCTTCGTTGCACGCGGATAAAGGATAACATTATACTCCTGATTTGGATGTTTACTCAGTTCAAATCTTAAACCAATAATCTCCATCTCAACAGCCCCTCTAAGCGTTGTCTTTCTCAAAGAGCTTTTACTTAAGCCGTCATATTGAAAAACCACATCAGTTTTTTCAGTAGTGTTTGGTGTTTTACTTTCAATAATACCTGCAGCAATCATAGGTGACTCTACTAAATAATGAGCATTTGAATTAGGAAAATCAGTTATAGCCTCTTTCTGTATTGCGCTAAAGGGAAGTGTAACTGATAGTCCACCATCATTATTATGTAAATTCACAATTGTATTACCGTCAAATTGACGACGCTTAATTGAATATAACTCATTTTTTTAAAGGATTCAACTTCAGCATCATTAACATCAGTACCAAACTTTTTAGGTATTCCTCTTTTAAAATAATCGAGTCTATTATCTTTCGAGTTTCTACATCATAAGCACTCTTAATTTTCTCAGTCCTATAAAGTCCCTGCTCATAAGCATCCTTAGTAATAGTTGAATCTGCACCGGGAATATTCACATCAACAGCATAACTAGATACACTAATAGCGCTCAATACAATAGCACTTAATAATAAACGTTTTAACATATACATCTCTCCAAAAAAATAGTAGTTTTTAACTGTATTGTAACATAATAAGAACACAATTATGAATACGATTACAAAACAAAAAGGTTCCTATTGGTCACCTAGGTGACTATTAGGAACCTCTAATCTATTTACTTTTTATTATTGACGGCACTATATTGAACTTGAGGCCTCTAAATGGGTCCAGCCTTTGCTAATCAACTCGAGGATTGGCGGTGATCAATATGAGTACATACAAAGTGTTATCATTAATGATTTCCTTTGGCATACTTGTAGCGACCATTATTATGGCAGCTAAATAAATTGACATCTAGCTAAAGTTAGCTTTTCACGGCATTAGGCCATGAAAAAAGGCCCGACTGTGAAGTCAGACCGTTTCTTCAATTTTTTTAATCTAGAAGCGAAGTCTGGCGTCCAAACCATTTATGCCTCACTTTGATATAAATTATATCATATCTAAACACTTAATGTAGCTCATAAAATTTTAAAAGTTATCGAAGTTGTCCATTAAGCCCATTCAGATTTTCGAAATCTAGGTATTCAATTATATTGCGTAGTTTCATATATGTATATGACACGTTTCTACCAATATACTCTGCTATAATAAAAATATAAATTTGATTTATAAAAATACGCAAGAGATAATACAGGTAATATATTTAGATTATAATAACCAATTAAAAAAAGCCTCTATAACTATTATTCCATATAGTAACATATTACACTGGAGTGATTGATGCTTCTAATTTATATATACTGTTGAAAGCCATAAATAACATGTTTAGAATAACGAATATCTAATTTAATCTGTTTATGTTATACAGTCTCCAATATTTCATTTTATAATATTTCAAAAGGAAGGTTATTATAACTATTCCACCCCTTCACTCTCAATACGAAATAATAAATACAAATTTGTCATGGACCTTATCATCAAAAAAATAATATGAGATAATAAAAAAAGTTTCGCAAAAATAATAATATTATCCCAACAGCAAGCGAGCTTATAAGTGGAATTACAAAAGCAGAAAAAACACTAAAAAAAGAGTTATTAATTCCATTAATAATGAATGTGAAAACAAAATCAACAACCACCGAAACACTGTTATTTCTTTATGACCTATTAAACGATTATCACAATTTTTTTCTTTCGTATTATAGCCAGACTTTTAGAATCACTAGTAACTAGAATCGTAATACACATTATAGTAAATCCAATTAAAAATTGATAGTGAGGACGGTAATAAATCACGAAGTTTTAATAAGGCTAAAATCACAAAAATCAAACTCATAATAAATAAAAAGAAGTGATAATCGCAATAATTATAGGAATGATTATCTCATAACATATCTCATTAGACTTCAATGTGCTTAAATAATGATATATTGGCCTTAACCATTCACCATATATATATTTTTCCCATTTTTAAATCCTTAATATATCTATCATCTTATTAAATATAGAGTCAGATGAAATTATTCCTTTATCGTTTAATTTAGCTTCAATTTTTTTCCGTTCTCTTAATTATTTCAGAGTCTAAAACTTGTGCAGCTCCTGAAGTATTTGTTCCATGAATACGAATTCTAGAAACGCCTTTTGCTGAATTAGAAAGATTACTATAAATTTGTTTTACAGATCTTACCAGAAGATTTTTCACCTCGCTTAGTCTTCAAAGTAAGAATTACTTCATCTTTAATAAATGGATCTTCTTCAGGCATTAAATTATTTAATTCGCTCCCAATAGAGTCTCGATTAACATAAATATCAGCAATTTTTTTAATTTTTGACATATTCTGTAATGCTTCATTAAAGTTTTTTTATAGGTACAATTGTATAAGACATATTTAGTGAATAACTAGAATCTCCATCTTTAGGATTTTTTTAACCAAATAACTATTTATCATTTTATTAAAAATAGTTAACAATTTTACCTATAGAAATTCCACTTTTTCTTGATTCTAAAAACAACAAAAGCCTTCAGCAGAATCCATTCGAATCGCTAAATGTGTACTTTCTTGCTCCCCTTCATTCATTTTTTTATCAGTAGGTCTTTCCAAGGCTGTATCACTATCCATAATTGGAGGGCAATGCCCAAACTTACAAGACTTAAATATAAGGCATCTTATATTATCCTCATATTTAATATCTGATAAATAATATGATTTTTTTTGATTTTTCATCTTTTAAAAGACGATCCTCTACTGGTAAAGATTCAATATATCTTAAAATCAAATCAAAAAAATAGTTGTTTTTCCAAGATTCAATAGTCCTCTTTTTTTTTATACTCCTTAAATGAAAATGCATAAAAAAACTGATTGTTCTTTTTTTCAACACTCATATATAACCTCGCCTATCATATCAACTAAAACATAACTTTTATATAAAATCTAAACAATCCAGCAACTACTAACTCCAATACTTGTTAATCAGAATCTCTATTTTCCTTCTTTAGCATAAGGTATCGTATCTTCTTGCACAAAAATTCTTCCTACTTACATTATCCCCAATTGGCCCAAAAGATAAAGTTTGTAGCAATCCGATAGATAATAGCCGATGGTGCAAATCCATATACTTGATTTTCAAGAATATGCTTCAATCTTGCCACATCATCAGGGAATTGTTGTTTCATAGATTCATTGTTATACAAACGTTTAACCAATTCCGCGATATACAATCCAGATTTCATATAGAGATCAATATAGGTTTTCGTTGAATCAGCAAAAAAATATTAGGATTTTTCTTTTTCCAATTCATCAACCATTCGTTTTACTACTTTTTTAGGTGTAAAGATTTGATTTGTTTGTTGTGGCGGAATGTAATCAAAGATGTCTTCTTTATTATCTTCAAAGTAATTAGCAAGTTCTACTTTTTTACGTAAGAATTCAAGTATAGCTTCATTAAATGTCGGCGCATCAAACAAATGACCATTAAAGTCATCTCCACCATCACGTAGATATCTAAATTGATCTAATGTGATTCCAGTAACTTCATAGAAAACATCTCCATCTACATAGGTATCAAAAATTGTCTAATGTAAGTTTGCTCATCACCATATGCCATAAGGAAACTTGGAATTGTTCTAGCAAAGCCCCGTAGATGACCACGAATTTTTTCTTCATCACTATTCATTCGGTTTTGTAAGGCTTCTACTTCCTGTTGTTTAATGATTTGTTTAGGCAATTCATGTAATGTTGTACTAATATCTTTCGTAAATTTATCTTTATATTCTACTTTTTACAGCACTAATTGCTTCTTCTCGTTCGGTTTCAATCGCTAGCTTTTTCCTCATCTGATGTAGCGACTTCAATTTTTCTCTTTATATTCAGCTTCTTTATGTGCAATAGCAACATTTTTAGCCTTATCATTTTCTTCGGCTACCGTCTTAATAGCATCTTTAATATCTTTTTTTCAATTCGTTGTCTTTGCTCGATTTTTTTAAGACCATACGTTTCTTGCATTTCCTGAACAATTGGTGTAATAACAGGTGCAGTCACACGAGATAACATATCCTCCAATGTCGGTTTTAAATCTTCATTACGTATTGTATTTTTCAATATTTGCAATTGAACTTCGTAATTTATCTCCAAATAAAAGCCTCTTGTTTATTAATAACGATTTCATCTGAAACAATTGGATTATCATCATCATCTAAATCGACATCAACAATATCTATGTCATCGTTTCCCATAACAACTTTACCTTGAGATGCTTCAGGCAACTCACTTAGAATATCTAAAACAGTTTGAGTCGCTCTAAAAATACCAGCAATATTATCAAATAGAAGATTAGACATAAAACCACGTTTAACAACTTCTTGGGCTTTAATTTGCTTAGGAATCGTCATTACCTGAGCCGCATCAATTTCTATCATTCGACCAGAAGAGTCCTCAGCTATAACAGGGAAGAAGTTTAATAATTCACCGATATTCTCTTTTCTTTCATCAGTCGTACCATGCCCATTAGCAGTCACCATAGATAAATCATTAGCAAACTTATCATAAATAATCAATGTACGTTCTGGTGCAAAATCAAATACATAAGCCCGTTCTTTTCTATAGTGTTTACCTTTTTCTGTCCAAGAATATGGATTTTGTGCTCTAAAAGCAGCCTGCATATACTGAGCTGGTGACTTCATATTACATAGCATAATTACACCAGTCCATTCAGGTACGGTTACACCTGTTGTTAATTGTCCTACTGAAAGCGTAATTGTTTTCTCATGATCTGCTATAGCTTTACGAACAGCCGCTAGAGAACGAAGATTCTCAGTTCCCTCATCACTATTATGTTCATAAGCATTACCTGAACCTGCAGCTAATACAATTCCATAATTTTCAAAGGTTGGATGATTTTCTAGTAACTTCTTAAGTGCCTTCGCTGAATTTATACGATCTAAAAATCCAAAATGTATGCTTTTAATTCATTACGTAGATCTTTTTGTAGAGAATGGATATTTTTCATTATGTGTTAAAGTATCAAGCCACGCAACAACTGCTTCTTTATGAACAAATTCACCACTCTCATTAGTAGCAAAGAACTCATTCAAATCAAATGCATAGTCATAGTTTTCACCATCAACAGTTACACCATCATTAATGACATCTAAAAACCATCTTCGACATTTGATAGGTAAACATATTCAATTGAGGTAATGCTTCGTATGGATTCTCACTTTCACACGTGCTATCCCAATTTTTCTTGGCTTGTTGTTCATCTGCATATGACCAATTATAAATCTGTTCATCACTAAATTGACCTTTGGCGATTGATTTAAATGGTGTGCCTGACAAATGAAGGGTCCAACGTCTATGTATATTGCTAAATGCAAAAATCGGATTTACGTGTATCTACTGCTTCATGAGCTTCATCTATGATAACTAAATCCCAATGTAAATCAGCCACCCATTTTAATTTATCGTATTCTCCACCAAAAATATTTAGACCCTTTTAGATCTTGTAAGCTGATGAAAGCAATTTGTTTTTGCCTCATCATGTTCACTGAGATATTCAATAAATTGTTCTCGACTCATAGATGGTCTGTCTTTTAAAGAATCGGTACTGCTAACAAATTTATATTCTGTATTACCCGCAATAAACTGATCAAAAATCGTCATACCATGAATTCGCAACAGCTGGACGATTGGTAAGCACTATAACATTTGTTACACCTAATCGTTTAACTAAATCATAAGCTGATAATGTTTTACCAAACCGAGGTTTTGCATTCCATAGAAATTCGCTATTTTTCATGACTAGTGAAATAAGCCGCTGTTTTCGTAACAGCTTCGTCTTGCTCCCGACGTAACGCATATTCATTACTTTTCCCTGGTTGATAACCAGATACATCATGACGAATAAACTTGTTAAATAAACCTTCCGATTTCTCTGGTGTACCATTAAAATAAAACCACTCTGTTTTCGGTCTACGTTCTATATCATGAAACTTTAGGAAACCGTGAAAATCATGGTCTTTAAAAATTTAGCCCTTTTTTTCTGGTCCGTCTACATATTCGGCTAAATGATTCCATAAAAATTTCTGTTCGAATAGATGCTGTATGGGTTTGCTCACGAATTCGAGTCTCCACATCCCGTTCCGTGTACCCAATCTTAATCCACCCATCATTAGTAGTAACTTGTGGTGTAGTATATGCATAGATTTTAGGTTCTACAACCTTCCCTGTTTTAATCTCTGTCCCCATTAGTCCATAGCCCTCACTTTTGATTCAATGAAATCTATTTCATCCTGTGAAAGATTATATTTTTTGTACAATTGTTGGTCTATGTTTTCAATGGATTGAGACCAATCAATATCTGAGTTAGGTGTGAAATCTTGAATGGGAACTTTACGCCATGTCTCCTTGGTATTATCTTGTGTAATTTTTAAAATCCCTAACATCGCACGTGAAAATTTACCTTTAATATACTTTTAAACAAGCTTTAGCTTCAAATTCAGTTATGAAAAGCCCCAATAGCAATAAATGTTTCTGTATACCCGATTAGGGGTTCCCCGATTAGGGGTTCCCCGATTAGGGGTGTAGACAAAACTTCACCTATAGCACCACTACCATTTGCTTTTAGGAAGAACAATCTTATACCTATCTAAATTAATGGGCCTATTTATATAGTCTCTACGAAACCATTTATATAATCGTTCATTATCAAATCTGCCTAATATCTTAATATATTCATTACCATCATTAGGTATATCATTATAAAAATAACTCTTGTAATTTTATAAACGCATTAGATGTCAAAACGTCTATCTGAAACACGTTTCATTGCATCAGGATAATCTTTATAAATTAAATCTGAATACCTATACGCCCCACGATTCGTTACAATTTCAGCTAATGATTGTTCTGGTACTACATTAACCTTTTTCATAATAGAATTTAATTCTTCGAAAGATGTAAATGTCTCTATTGCACCATAATCTTTCTGTTTATCAAATATGGTTATCGCTATTCCCCCTTTTATAGATGTATTAGGAAAATACCTTAGCACTATTTTGTTCATAATAAGGAACCTTAACATGAGGGTTTTTTTAAGAAATTCTCTATTCCATTGTTTAGGTGTCCCCCCGCATTAAATAAAAAAACCTTGCAGGAGTAATTAAACAAGCTTTTTCCCCTATTTCAAATGCAGAATCAATAAATTTATGATATATAGGCATATCTTTTGTACTTGTACCTTGTGCTTCTTCCTGATATGGAGGATTCCCAATTACTACATCAAATTTCATCATTTCATCTCCCTTAGAAATTGAATCCATAGATACTAACGCTTTATTTTCCCAGTCTTTGACAAATGCAAACATATCCCCCTGCAGTTCTTGATTATTTACATCATCAAATAAATTAAGTTGAATATTCCCCTTTGAATTATCTGAATATGGGGTTTGCTTAGTTAACCCATTCATTTGAAATATATTATAAGAAATAATCGTTGCTATTTGTTTAATTACCTTCATTGTCGGTAATTTACCAAATGTGTAATCATAATGCTCACAAAATGATAATAACAAATTTTCACGCGCTAAGAGTAACGAATCACCTTGTAATTCATAGCCATAGCTAGATTCATAAGCTATTTTAGACCATTTTATAAACTCTTTCTCCGTATTTGATTGTTCAGCTATTCTTTGCAATTTTCGATCTAAAAAACCAACACGTTTATCAACAGGAATAATGTCGCCAGTTATAGAATCATAACGAGTTACTATATATGGCCCCTCACCACAAGCCAGTTCTAACCAACGTAAAGCAATGAAGCTTTCAAAAGAAATGACCCCTATTTCATCCAGTACAATAGATACTTGCTTATCAACAAGCCAAGGTGGAGTAAATACTTCACCACGTTTACGAGTGCGTAGCTCTTGATTACGTTTATTCTTTTCAACACGTGGTTGAATAATCGAGTCATAAGGACCTATAATTAGATTTTTTTAATAGGCTGGTCAGCACAAAAAGGCTTCCCCATACCTTCATAAGAAGGAGAAGCCCATACAATATTTTTTTATTTGTAGTCCGATCTTTTTAGTAAAAATTGTCAACAGCGTTCCAGAATCATTAGCAATCCCTTCTTCGCTAATATCCACTGTTAATAATTGCATATAAGCCTCATTTCAAATTAATGTTACATTTGTAATTATTATATAATTATTCATCCAAATTTTTAAAAGTACGCTTTGTTTGATAGAATTAGTTAGACTTTATAATTAAATATGATATTACATTATCTACAATTACATGCTTTATATAAGTAACTCTACACATTATTTTTTTATTTGTATCGCTAGTCTTCGTGCAAGTAAAATCTCTTTTTTTATAAGATAAATACTGCCATATAAAAGTACTCTACAGAAATAATAGACAAAGTACTCAAAGAGATATGATAAATAATACTATTTTCTAACCTTGGTGAAACAAGAACTAAGAACCATAATCCAGCAAAAAGTATATATGCTATGATATATTGTTTTATTGATCCAAATAGAATATGCAAGAAAGAAAAAGTAAAAAAATAAAGTTGCTGACTAAAGCAATTAAAAACCCCTGTAATCAATATACTCCCATATATATCTATATTTTGCGCTGATATAAATACATTAACTTGAAAAGGAATAAATAAAGTAATAAATGATGTAAGCATAACCATCATAACCTTATATACAATATCAAGTGACTTTTTCAGATTTTTTTATAAACTCAAGTTCTATCAATCGTTTCTCAGCAGTTAATAGGCGATATAAACGAGTATATTTTTACAAAAATTTCTACGAAACACTCTACTTTTTTTATGTAATATAGGCTCTTTCCTAAATTCTTTCTTGAAAAAAACTTCCAGTTTCGTTTAATATTTAATTTAATCTGAAGGGCTTTATCAGCAAATATTCGAATAAATAAAACAAGATACTTCATAAATAATCCTTTCAATATACGTACATATCTATAATACGGGATTTAATAGTCTATAATGTATACAGTCATATATATATTATATACAAAAATACCACATCATATGGGATACAAAA
>BNJV01001423.1_pt1 | contig 24755 bp, 27 predicted proteins | sample 8540591 | NCBI WGS metagenome assembly BNJV01 (sample SAMD00202457, study PRJDB9452) | human saliva metagenome | host: Homo sapiens | reverse complement strand
AAAAGTGCGGTTAAAAAAATTTTTATGTTTTTTTAACCGCACTTTATTTTCAGCCATTTAGCTTAAGTTTTTTTGCGATTTTTTTGTCAAAATATGCTACTTTTTACGCAGTCAATCCGACAGTAACACATTTAATTTTATGAACGAAGAACATTCGAGTAATCAAACTGAAACAACTAAAAAATCTTTTTTCCAATCGCTTATTGGGCGTTTTTCCAAGGTGAGCTGAAAAACCGTGAAGAACTCGTGGAAGTGATTCGCGATTCAGAACAAAACGATTTAATCGATCAAAATACTCGTGAGATGATTGAAGGGGTAATGGAAATCGCCGAGCTTCGTGTACGCGATATCATGATTCCACGCTCTCAAATTGTATTTATTGAATCGAATCAAGATCTCGATGCCTGCTTGAATACCATTATTGAATCTGCCCACTCTCGTTTTCCTGTGATTGCCGATACGGATGACCGCGATAATATTGAAGGTATTTTGCACGCAAAAGATTTGCTTAAGTTTTTACGTGAAGATGCGGAAGAGTTCGAACTTTCCAAGTTGTTACGTCCAGTTGTGATTGTGCCGGAAAGTAAACGTGTCGATCGTATGTTAAAAGATTTTCGCTCTGAGCGTTTCCATATGGCAATTGTGGTAGATGAGTTTGGTGCGGTATCAGGTTTAGTGACCATCGAAGATATTCTCGAACAAATTGTGGGTGATATTGAAGACGAGTTCGATGAGGAAGATGTCGCCGATATTCGTCAGCTTTCTCGTCATACTTATGCGGTGCGTGCACTAACAGATATTGATGATTTTAATACACAATTTAATACGCATTTTGATGATGAAGAAGTGGATACCATTGGCGGTTTGATTATGCAAGCTTTTGGGTATTTGCCTAAGCGAGGTGAAGAAATTACCTTAGAAAAATATTCAATTTAAAAGTAACTTCTGCCGATAGTCGCCGTTTGATTCAGGTGCGTGTAACTGTGCCGGATGAGCATTTATCGGATATGGAAGGCGTGGAAGAGCAAGCTGAATAAGTTGCTCAGTTTGACCAGTATTCTTAGCCCCCTCTTTGCTGAAAGAGGGGGAATATTTTATAGTATGGATAAAATGAATAAAGTTAGTGATTTATCTTATTGCTCTGATTTCTGGTGTGATTGGCGTGTTTGCCTTTTTCGCCGTTTGATTATTGGGGATTAGCCTATGTATCGTTGGGCGGATTGCTTTTTGTGGCGAAAAAAATGCCAAAAAAATCAACCGCACTTTTGGCCACCTTTTTGTGGTCGATGGGCTTTTTCTGTTTTTGGTGTAAGTTGGTTAAATGTCAGCATTCATCAATTTGGTGGGCGCTTCCCTTGGCGTGAGTTATCTCTTGGTAGGCTTACTTTCGGCTTACCTAGCACTTTATCCTATGCTTTTCACTTATTTAGTGCAGCGTTTTCAGGTACAAAGTGCGGTCATTTTTGCCGCGATTTGGACATTGACTGAATTCTTGCGTGGTTGGGTGTTTACCGGTTTTCCTTGGTTACAATTTGGTTATACCCAAATCGACAGTCCGTTTTACGGTATCGCGCCGATCTTTGGTGTCACAGGGGATGACATTCTTTACCGTTTGGGCAAGTGCGGTCATTTTTAACCTTATTTTTGCACTATCGAAAAAACAATGGAATTTAGTCGGCGTGAATGCATTGCTATTATTGGTTGTGGGGGGATTAAGTGCTTATGCCGGTAAGGTGAATTTTGTTCAACCCAAAGAAGATAAAGGGCTCACCGTTACACTTGCACAAGGTAATATTGAGCAAAATTTAAAATGGGATCCTGAATATCTTTATGCCACGGTAGACATCTATCAAAAACAAATTTTGGCGCATTTAGGCAAGTCTGATTTGATTATTTTGCCTGAGTCGGCATTGCCTACTCTTGAAAATGCGATTACGCCATTTTTTGAAGGGTTAGATAAAGTTGCAAAAGAGAAAAATACGGAAGTGATGATTGGTACCGTATATCGTGATGAGCAAAGCGGTAAATTATTAAATTCCATTGTAACGGTAGGAAATCCTGATTTTCCTTATGAGTTGACGACAAAAAATCGTTACAGCAAACATCATCTCGTGCCATTTGGTGAGTACGTGCCATTGGAAAGTTTGTTGCGTCCACTTAATTCCGTATTTAATTTGCCAATGTCTGCGTTCCAAAGTGGCGATGCGGTACAGCCATCATTTATGGCAAAACAACATGCTTTTGCACCGGCTATTTGTTATGAAATTATTTTTGGTGAGCAACTTCGTGAAAATCTGAAAAAAGAGACGGATTATTTGCTGACTATTTCCAATGATGCGTGGTTTGGCGACAGCATCGGCCCTTGGCAGCATTTACAAATGGCTAGAATGCGCGCGCTCGAATTAGGCAAAACCATTAATTCGGGCAACGAATACAGGGTATTTCAGTGTTTATTGATGCAAAAAGGCAACATTGAAGCTCAAGCACCGCAATTTGAGGAAACTACACTGACGCATAAAATGGATGCCAACAGAAGGCAAAAACGCCTTATGCAGCATTAGGTAATTTACCTATTTATGTGTTGTCATTGATTTTTGTGTTATTACGTGGCTTCAAGACGTTATTAAAACGCCGCTTGAACCTTTCACAAAAATAGCAGTCAAAACGACCGCACTTTTTTAACGTGAGAGGAAAAATAAATATCCTCTTGTAAAACCAATGAGATTTTTAATGAATAAAAAAATCTAATCGAAGTCAATAACCTGACCTTTAAACGAGGTGAGCGTGTGATTTACGATAACCTGAATTTGAAAGTCCAACAGGGCAAAATTACGGCCATTATGGGGCCATCAGGGGATCAGGGAAAACCACGCTGCTAAAATTAATTGGTGGTCAGTTGCATCCTGAACAGGGCGAGATTTTGTTTGATGGACAAGATATTTGTCGTCTTTCAAATCGTGAGCTTTACGAAGTGCGTAAACGCATGGGAATGTTATTCCAATCAGGTGCATTATTTACGGATATTTCAACGTTTGATAACGTGGCATTTCCGATTCGCGAGCATACGCGCTTGCCAGAAAGTCTAATTCGTCAAATTGTGTTGATGAAATTAGAAGCGGTGGGCTTACGCGGTGCGGCAGATTTGATGCCTTCAGAGCTTTCTGGGGGGATGGCGCGTCGTGCAGCATTGGCACGTGCGATTGCACTTGACCCAGATTTAATCATGTTTGATGAGCCGTTTACGGGGCAAGATCCAATCAGCATGGGCGTAATCGTGAGCTTAATTAAACGCTTAAATGAGGCGCTGAATTTAACGTCTATCGTGGTTTCCCATGATGTGAATGAAATATTAAGTATTGCAGATTATGCCTATATTATTGCGGATAAGCATGTGATTGCCGAAGGAACATCAGAACAACTGCTTGCTAGCCAAGATCCTCAAGTGGTGCAGTTCTTAAAAGGCGAAGCGGATGGTCCTGTGAGATTCCATTATCCGGCAAAAGATTATGTGGAGGAATTATTTAAATGATTGTTGATATGATTTCTTCACTTGGACGAAGCGTAATCAAATTTTTCCGTGCATTAGGCCGCTCAGGCTTTATGTTGTTTGGTGCGTTAGTCGGTAAGCCACAAATTCGTCAACATTTTCCTTTATTAGTGAAGCAGTTATACGCATTAGGTGTACAGTCTTTATTAATTATCCTGCTTTCAGGTTTATTTATTGGGATGGTGTTAGGCTTACAAGGCTATGTAGTCTTGGTGGATTTTTCTGCAGAAACCAGCCTTGGACAACTTGTGGCACTGTCTTTATTACGTGAATTAGGCCCAGTAGTGACCGCACTTTTATTTGCGGGTCGTGCAGGTTCAGCGTTAACGGCTGAAATTGGCTTAATGAAAGCCACAGAACAACTTTCCAGCCTTGAAATGATGGCAGTCGATCCACTACGTCGTGTGATTGCCCCGCGTTTTTGGGCGGGCGTGATTGCGATGCCAATTCTTGCGATTCTCTTTACCGCGATTGGTATTTGGGGCGGCTCGCTTGTTGGCGTGGATTGGAAAGGTGTGGATGCCGGTAGCTTCTGGTCAGTGATGCAAAATGCTGTCAGCTGGAGCTATGACATTCTAAACGGATTTATTAAAAGCGTATTTTTCGCCATTGCGGTGGTGTGGATTGCGTTATTCAATGGTTATGATTGTATTCCAACATCTGAAGGTATCAGTCAGGCCACAACCAGAACGGTTGTCCACGCATCACTTGTGGTACTTGGGCTCGATTTCATCTTAACTGCCATTATGTTTGGGGCAGGCTAATAGGGTATTTTTATGCGACAAACAATTAAATATGAATTTTGGGTAGGCTTATTTTTACTACTCGGTATCGCTGCGTTAGTGTTTCTAGGCTTACGTGTGGCAAATGTACAAGGTTTTGGTGAAACAAAATCTTACACAGTGACTGCAACTTTTGACAATATTGGTGGACTAAAAGTCCGTGCACCACTTAAACTTGGTGGGGTAGTCATTGGTCGCGTGTCTGACATTACGTTAGACGAAAAATCTTACTTACCAAAAGTCAGTATCGCGATTAATGAAGAATATAAAGAAATTCCGGAAAACAGTTCGTTATCGATCAAAACATCGGGATTATTGGGCGAGCAATATATCGCCTTAACAATGGGCTTTGATGATGGTGAAACCGCGATGTTAAAAAACGGTAGCCAAATTCAAGACACAAAATCCGCAATGGTATTGGAAGATTTAATCGGCCAGTTCCTTTACGGCGATAAAAAAAGCAGACGGCAATGCTGAAAAAAAGCAGAACCTGAAGCCAAAATAATAATCTTTATTTAGGAGATTTATGATGAAATTTACTCAGTTTAAAAAAATGGTTTAGCGTAATGGCATTTGCAGTGACTGCACTTTTTGTGACTCAAACTGTACGTGCAGAAACGAGCCCTTATGTGTTGATGCAACAAGCATCAGATAAGTTATTTGCCGATATCAAAAACAATCAGGCAAAAATTAAAAAGGATCCAAACTATTTACGTACTATCGTGCGTAATGATTTATTACCTTACGTGCAAGTAAACTATGCAGGTTCTTTAGTGTTAGGTTCATACTTTAAATCAACCACACCAGAACAACGTGAAAAATTCTTTAAAGCATTCAGCGATTTTATCGAACAAGCTTACGCGCAAGTGTTAACCGCTTACACCGATCAAAATATTCAAATTGAACCGGCAAAAGAAGTGGGCGACAAAAACCTTGTGAGCATTCGTGTAAACATCATGCAAAATGGTGGACAAGCGCCAATTAAATTAGATTTCAAATGGCGTAAAAACAGTAAAACCGGTGAATGGCAAGCTTATGATATGGTTGCAGAAGGCGTGAGCATGGTTGTCACCAAGCAAAATGAATGGAGTGGCATCTTACGTCAACAAGGTATTGATGCTTTAACAGCTCAAATTCAAAAATCTGCCGCAGCACCCGTGACATTGAGCAAATAAGCGAATGACTGCGTTAAAGTGGGATTTAATCCAAAATAATGATAAGATAGCTCTCCAATTATCGGGGGAGCTATCTCGCAACACGTTGTTACCATTATGGCAGCAACGTGCTTCTTTTTTATCAGAAAAGCTAGCGAATCAAAGTATTATTGAATTTGATTTAACGAATATTAAACGAATTGATTCGGCTGGTTTTGCATTATTGTGTGATTTTCTACATGATAGTGAGCAGTTACCAAATAAAAAAGTGCGGTTGATAAATCCGCCGGAACAGTTATTAACCCTTGCTGATTTAGTGAATTTATCTCATTGGATTGGCACTTTTATTGATCATTATTAAAACGGAAATCCGAATGGAACTGCAAGAAATTGAACGTATTTTAAAAGAAAGACTGAATGTAGATGAGGTTTATGCTCAAGGTGAAAATGCACACTTTGGTGTGATTGTGGTGAGCGATGAGATCGCTGCACTTTCTAAATTAAAACAGCAACAAACGATCTACGCGCCATTAATGCCTTATTTCCAAACTGGCGAAATTCACGCTTTAACCATTAAAAACCTATACCACTGCAAAGTGGAAAAATGGATCGTCTATTACATCAAGCTAGCTAGGATTTTCTATGGAAAAATTTCGTGTTTATGGCGGGCAATCTCGCTTAAGTGGTACTGTAACCATCTCTGGTGCAAAAAATGCTGCACTTCCTATTCTTTTTGCTGCCATTTTGGCGACTGAGCCGGTTAAATTAACAAATGTACCGGAACTCAAAGATATCGATACGACCTTAAAAATCTTACGTAAACTTGGCGTGGTGGCTGAGCGTGATGCTGAGGGAGCAGTATTATTAGATTGCTCTAAAATTGATCACTTCGTTGCGCCGTATGAACTAGTAAAAACCATGCGTGCCTCTATTTGGGCATTAGCACCGTTGGTAGCTCGTTTTAATCAAGGTCAAGTTTCTTTACCGGGTGGTTGTTCTATCGGTGCACGTCCAGTCGATCTTCACATTAGTGGCTTAGAAAAACTCGGTGCGACCATTGAGCTTGATGAAGGTTACGTAAAAGCGGTTGTTGCTGATCGTCTTGTAGGTACGCGTATTGTGATGGAAAAAGTGAGCGTTGGTGCAACTTTATCTATCATGATGGCTGCAACGCTTGCAAAAGGTACAACAATTATTGAAAACGCTGCTCGCGAGCCGGAAATTGTTGATACGGCAGATTTTCTCAACAAAATGGGCGCTAAAAATTACAGGTGCAGGTACGGATCATATTGTTATTGAAGGTGTTGAACGTTTAACTGGTTGCGAGCACAGCATTGTGCCAGATCGTATTGAAACTGGTACATTCTTAATTGCAGGTGCTATTTCTGGTGGTCGCGTGGTATGTAAAAATACCAAAGCGGATACCATGGATGCGGTAATTGATAAACTTCGTGAAGCGGGTGCAGAAGTTGAAGTCACAGAAGATAGCATTACCTTGGATATGCATGGCAATCGTCCAAAAGCTGTTAATATTCGTACTGCACCACACCCAGGTTTCCCAACCGATATGCAAGCTCAGTTCACTTTGTTAAACATGGTGGCAGAAGGTACAAGTATCATCACTGAAACCATCTTTGAAAACCGCTTTATGCATATTCCAGAATTAATTCGTATGGGTGGTAAAGCTGAGATTGAAGGTAATACTGCAGTGTGTCATGGTGTTGAGCATCTTTCTGGTGCAGAAGTGATGGCAACAGATTTACGCGCATCAATCAGCCTTGTCTTAGCAGGTTGTATCGCAAGTGGTGAAACCATTGTTGATCGTATTTATCACATCGATCGTGGTTATGAACACGTTGAAGATAAACTTCGTTGCTTAGGTGCGAAGATTGAACGTTTCTCTGAAAAGAGCGAAGAAGTTTAATTAAATCCAGATAAAAAAGAGCGGTCAATTTTGACCGCTTTTTTATTTTCTATTCATTATTTTTTCGAATAATCTCTCGCCCCAAAAATGGCTGTACCAATACGTACCATGGTTGAGCCACATTTAATGGCAGTTTGCATATCATCGGTCATTCCCATCGAAAGCGTATGAATTTGTTGATGAGGGAAAGCGACTTTCAATTGCTCAAATAATTGTTCCATTTGGCTAAAAAGCCGCTTCTTGTTCTGCAATATTGTCTGTTGGAGCAGGGATAGCCATTAATCCACGTAAACGTAAGTGCGGTAGATTTTCAATGTGTTTTTGCAAGCTCGATCATTTCATTAGGTTGAATACCTGATTTACTTGCCTCATCACTGATATTAATTTGAATTAAAAACATTCAGCGGAGCTTTTATTGGCAGGGGCGTTGTTCATTTAAACGATCGGCAATTTTTGGCTCGTTCTAGCGTTTGCATCCAATCGAAATGTTCAGCCACAAGACGCGTTTTATTGGATTGCAATGGGCCAATAAAATGCCATTCAAGCTGAATATTCTGTGCTTCAAAAATACTGAATTTTATCGACACCTTCTTGAACGTAGTTCTCCCCAAATGCTTTTTTTGTCCTGCATGATAGGCTTCTAAAAATCGCTTCATTGGGTTTCGTTTTTAGAAACTGCTAATAAAGTGACCGCACTTTCTGGGCGGTGAGCGAGTTGAGTGGCATCTTGGATTTTTTTGATGGATGGTTTCGAGTGCTTGTTTAATTGTCATAATTCCCTTCCTGACCAATGTGAAACTCTCTTTATTCTACACCAAAGCGATGATTTTTTTAGAAAAAAATCTTCATTTTTTTCAATTTTGTGTTTGACAAGCCCGCGCTTTTTTTCGGTATTTCTAAACACATCTTTTTTTTCAAGGTTAAAACACAATGAAAAATAACCGCACTTTCACGATTACCACCATTATTATGACCATTACGACCATTAATGGGGCGGGTTAGTGCGTAACAAACAGGATCAAGAAAACCCGCATTCAGTCTAGTGCGGGTTTTTTAGTATTTAAAAATCACAACATCTGAGGATATTATCATGCGCGTATTAAAATTTGGTGGCACTTCATTAGCCAACCCTGAGCGTTTCTCGCAAGCGGCTCAATTAATCGAAAAAGCTCATTTGGAAGAGCAGGCGGCTGGTGTCTTATCTGCTCCTGCAAAAATTACTAACCATCTTGTTGCCCTCTCTGAAAAAGCCGCATTAAACCAACCTACTGATACCCACTTTAACGAAGCCATTGAGATTTTCTATAACATCATTAATGGTTTACACGCTGAAAATAATAAATTTGATCTTGCTGGTACTAAAGCCCTCATTGATGCAGAATTTGCTCAAATTAAAGGCTTATTAGAAGAAATCCGCCAAGCTGGCAAAGTAGAAGATAAAGTTAAAGCAACTATTGACTGTCGTGGTGAAAAATTATCGATTGCGATGATGAAAGCGTGGTTTGAAGCGCGTGGATACAGTGTTCACATTGTTGATCCAGTTAAGCAATTATTAGCACAAGGTGGTTACTTAGAATCTTCAGTTGATATTGACGAATCGACAAAACGCGTTGATGCGAAAAGTATCGGTAAAGATAAAGTCGTTTTAATGGCTGGTTTTACCGCATGTAATGATAAAGGTGAATTAGTGTTATTAGGCCGTAATGGTTCTGATTATTCAGCCGCCTGTTTAGCCGCTTGTTTAGATGCGTCTGTTTGTGAAATTTGGACTGATGTAGATGGCGTTTATACTTGTGACCCACGTTTAGTGCCAGATGCTCGTTTATTACCAAGCCTTTCTTACCGTGAAGCGATGGAGCTTTCTTATTTTGGCGCGAAAGTGATCCATCCACGTACAATTGGTCCATTATTACCAAAACAAATCCCTTGTGTGATTAAAAATACCGGTAATTCATCTGCACCAGGTTCAATAATTGATGGTCATGTGAAATCTGAAGGGTTACAGGTAAAAGGGATTACTAACCTTGATAACGTGGCAATGTTCAATGTTTCAGGTCCTGGTATGCAAGGTATGGTGGGGATGGCTGCGCGTGTATTTTCAGCGATGTCAAAAGCCGGTATTTCAGTTATTTTAATTACGCAATCGTCCTCTGAATACAGCATTAGTTTCTGTGTACCAGTGAAATCAGCGGATGCAGCAAAAGCGGTTTTAGAACAAGAGTTTGCGACAGAATTAAAAGCGCATGACTTAGAACCTATTGAAGTTGCAAAAGATCTTTCTATCATTTCAGTTGTAGGTGATGGTATGAAACAAGCTAAAGGTATCGCGGCTCGTTTCTTCTCTGCATTGGCACAAGCGAATATCAGCTTAGTCGCAATTGCACAGGGTTCTTCTGAGCGTTCAATTTCAGCGGTAGTGGCGCAAAATAAAGCGATTGAAGCTGTGAAAGCCACTCACCAAGCGCTTTTTAATAACAAAAAAGTTGTTGATATGTTTCTAGTCGGTGTAGGTGGTGTTGGCGGCGAGTTGATTGAGCAAATCAAGCAGCAAAAAAAGAGTATCTTGCAAAGAAGGACATTGAAATCCGAGTTTGTGCGTTAGCGAATTCAACCAAAAATGCTTTTTAGATGAAAAACGGATTAAATTTAGATAATTGGAAAGTGGATCTTGAAAATGCGACCCAACCTTCTGATTTCGATGTGTTGTTATCTTTCATTAAGTTGCATCACGTAGTGAACCCAGTCTTTGTAGATTGTACAACGGCTGAATCGGTCGCAGGGCTTTATGCACGCGCGTTAAAAGAAGGTTTCCACGTGGTAACCCCAAATAAAAAAGCGAATACCCGTGAATTAGCTTATTACCACGAATTACGTCGCAATGCACAAGCGAGCCAACATAAATTCCTATACGAAACCAACGTAGGCGCTGGTTTACCGGTTATCGAAAACTTACAGAATTTATTGGCTGCAGGGGATGAGCTTGAGTATTTTGAAGGTATTTTGTCCGGATCACTTTCTTTCATTTTCGGTAAATTAGAAGAAGGACTTTCTCTTTCAGAAGTGACCGCGCTTGCACGTGAAAAAGGGTTTACAGAACCAGATCCTCGAGATGATTTATCGGGACAAGATGTGGCGCGTAAATTACTGATTCTAGCTCGTGAAGCAGGTTTAGAACTTGAGCTTTCCGATGTGGAAGTGGAAGGGGTATTGCCAAAAGGCTTCTCAGAAGGCAAATCTGCTGATGAATTTATGGCAATGTTGCCACAATTAGATGCGGAATTTAAAGCACGCGTTGAAGCCGCGAAAGCTGAAGGCAAAGTATTGCGTTATGTAGGCCAAATTAAAGATGGTCACTGCAAAGTATCAATCATCGCCGTGGATCAAAATAATCCATTGTATAAGGTGAAAGACGGTGAAAACGCCCTTGCATTCTATACGCGTTATTATCAACCAATTCCGTTGTTATTACGTGGTTACGGTGCGGGTAATGCAGTAACTGCAGCGGGCATCTTTGCGGATATTTTAAGAACATTACACCACTAAAAAGGACATAATATGTTAAGAATTTATGCTCCGGCATCCAGTGCAAATATTAGTGTAGGGTTTGACACATTAGGTGCAGCCATTTCGCCGATTGATGGTTCATTATTAGGTGATGTCGTACAGATTGAGTCTATTCCAAGTGGTTTTGAGCTCGAAAGTGCGGGCTATTTTGTGCGTAAATTGCCAAAAGAGCCGCAAAAAAATATCGTGTATCAGGCTTATGTACTGTTTAGTGAGCAATTAAAAATTACGCAATGTGAGAGTTAAACCATTGCGTTTAACCCTTGAAAAAAATATGCCGATTGGTTCGGGATTGGGGTCAAGTGCGTGCTCTATCGTGGCTGCATTAGTGGCATTAAATAAATTCCACGATGAACCATTCTCAAAAATGGAACTGTTAGAAATGATGGGAGAGCTAGAAGGTCGTATTTCAGGTTCTATCCATTATGATAATGTGGCACCTTGTTACTTAGGCGGTGTACAATTTATGGTACAATCCCTCGGTAACATTTGCCAAAAACTGCCATTTTTTGATAATTGGTATTGGGTCTTAGCTTATCCAGGTATTGAGGTTTCAACTGCTGAAGCGCGTGCAATTTTACCGAAAAGCTACACGCGTCAAGATGTGATTTCTCATGGTCGTCATTTAGGTGGCTTTGTGCACGCATGTCACACGCATCAAGAAAATCTTGCTGCGATGATGATGAAAGATGTGATTGCAGAACCTTACCGAGAGGCTTTATTACCCAACTTCGCAGAAGTGAAACAAGCTACGCATGATTTAGGGTGCATTAGCAACGGGGATTTTCAGGCTCTGGTCCAACGATTTTCTCCATCGCACCCGATTTACAAACGGCAACAAAACTGGCGACTTATTTAGAAAATCATTATTTACAAAACAATGAAGGCTTTGTTCATGTTTGTAAGGTCGATAATGACGGCGCGAGAGAGCTCGGTTAAACAACAAATTGCTTTATTCCCTCTTTTATAAGAGGGGAATAACATTTTATCAAAACTCTATAATTAACGGATATACAATGAATTTGTACAACATCAAACACCCTGAAGAACAAGTGAATTTTGCGCAAGCAGTACGTCAAGGACTTGGTAAAGATCAAGGTTTGTTCTTTCCTGAAACGATCCCCGCTTTAACCAATATTGACGAGTTATTAGCCTTACCATTGGTTGAACGTAGTCAAAAAATTCTTGGTGCATTAATCGGTGAAGAATTACCAAAAGACACACTAGATGCAATGGTGAAAAATGCATTTACTTTTCCTGCACCGTTAGAAAAAGTAGAAGACAATATTTATGCCCTTGAATTATTCCACGGTCCAACTTTAGCATTTAAAGACTTTGGTGGTCGTTTTATGGCGCAGGCGCTCGCTGCAGTGCGTGGTGATGGAAAAATTACTATTTTAACAGCGACATCTGGTGATACCGGTGCGGCAGTTGCCCATGCGTTTTATGGGTTAGAAAACATCAATGTGGTGATTCTATACCCGAAAGGCAAAATCAGCCCATTACAAGAAAAACTATTCTGTACTTTAGGTGGCAATATTCGCACTGTGGCGATTAATGGTGATTTCGATGCCTGCCAAGCGTTAGTTAAACAAGCATTTGATGATGCAGAACTGCGTCAAGCGATCGGTTTAAACTCAGCAAATTCCATCAACATTAGCCGTTTATTGGCGCAAGTTTGTTATTACTTTGAAGCCGTAGCGCAATTACCAAAAGAAAAACGTGATAACGTAGTAGTTTCTGTACCAAGTGGTAACTTCGGTAACTTAACAGCAGGTTTAATTGCAAAAACATTGGGTTTACCAATTAAACGCTTTATTGCATCAACCAATGCGAACGATACCGTGCCGCGTTATTTAGAATCGGGCAACTGGGCACCTAAAGCGACCGTAGCGACGCTTTCTAATGCGATGGATGTCAGTCGTCCGAACAACTGGCCGCGTGTCGAAGAGTTATTTAAACGTAATGGCTGGAATTTAAGTGATTTAGGTTCAGGTGTGTTAAGTGATAGTGAAACAGAAGAAACCTTAAAAGCGATGTACACAAAAGGTTATTTATGTGAACCACATGGTGCGATCGCCTATCAAGTATTGAAAGATCAACTTAAAGCGGATGAAACGGGTATTTTCTTATGTACGGCACATCCAGCAAAATTTAAAGAGTCTGTGGAGCGTATTCTTTCGCTCGATCTTCCATTGCCAGAAGCGTTGGATAAACACAATAAATTGCCATTACTTTCTGATGAAATGGATGACGATTTTGCACAATTACGTGCATATTTGCTGAAATAATAAAAAAGTGCGGTTGATTTTAACTGTACTTTTATTTTTGATTCAAAAGGGCGTGATAAACGCCCTTTCTTTTTGGGTTCCGTTGGCGTGCGGTGGATTTCCTTTTATAATGCAAGAAAACTTGCGTGTTTATTCATTATTTTATGACAACTTTTATTGCCTACGCCAATATTCAACAACCTTTTCCTTTTGATGAAATCCCTACGGATCTTGTCCCTGAAAATTTGCGTACTGAACTGCAGGGAAATTCTCGGATAACGCAACGTCATCAATGTCGTCGATTGGCGCATTTTTTACTTTGGCAGTTGCTAAAAAAAGCGGGAAAATCAACCGCACTTTTAGGGCAAATTTATCGTACGCAAAGTGGTAGACCACAATTTCTCGTCGAGAACATCGATTTTAATATAAGCCACTCAGGCGATTGGGTTGCCGTATTGCTGCATATTAATGAATCAGAAAAAAGTGCGGTCGGTATTGATATTGAATTTCCCAAAGAACGAAATTTTTCTGCACTCATGGCGCATTTTGCGCCACAAGCAGAGCAAGAATGGTTTGCTAAACAACTTAATGAGGAGCAGGCTTTTTATCGCTGTTGGTGTTTGCGTGAGGCGGTATTGAAATCACAAGGTGTTGGGATTGTAAAACTTTCAAGTGTGGTACATTTACCAGCGCTGTTACAGATCTTTTCAGATTATTGTCCGAAAGGGGAATTGCTTTTTACCGATGAATTACCTTTTTTTACTTTTGCGGCATTTATTAATCAGTCAAAAAATCCAACCGCACTTTTTATCAATGGAATGGAAAAAGAATTAGAAGGAAAAAAATATAAAAAAATCCTTGATTTACCAAGTAAATGAATAAAAGAAAATCCTTGAAAATATTCAAGGATTTTTTTATTTTATAAAATTTGCATTGTCACTTGTATTTTCATAGACTAACCCCATTAATTTCGTTAAACTCATTAAAAAAATTTTTAGACAAATGGAGAACGTAATGTCGCAAAAACGGTCCAGATCAAGATCCTTGGGGTAAACCGGGACAGAGCAGCGGTCCAAAAACAGTCAGATAATTCATCAGATAAGCAAAATGAAAATGGCTGGGGTTCGCGAGACAATAAAAATCAGGAACAATCACCTCCAGATATTGAAGAAGTATTTAATAATCTGTTGAAAAAAGTTAGGTGGTGGCAATAAAAAAAGGTGGATCAAATACTTCGCCGAATATGCCTTCATTTAATTTAGGTAAGATTTTACCGATCGCCGCAGTAATCGGGGGATTATTTGGGGCGCAAGCGGTTTTTACACCATTAAAGAAGCAGAACGTGGCGTAACGTTACGTTTTGGTGAGTTTCATTCTATCGTTCAACCTGGTTTAAACTGGAAGCCAACCTTTATTGATAAAGTGATTCCAGTGAATGTAGAACAAGTTCGTGAGCTTAAAACGCAAGGTGCGATGTTAACCAAAGATGAAAACATGGTTAAAGTGGAAATGACTGTGCAATACCGCGTGCAAAATCCTGAAAAATACCTGTTTAGCGTAAGCAATGCGGACAATAGTCTTGGACAAGCGACTGACAGTGCACTTCGTTATGTGATAGGTCATATGACTATGAATGATGTGCTGACAACCGGTCGTGCCGTGGTGCGTGAAGATACGTGGAAAGCATTGAACGATATTATAAAACCTTATGATATGGGACTTGAAGTGATTGACGTGAACTTCCAATCTGCACGTCCTCCAGAAGAAGTGAAAGATGCTTTCGATGATGCGATTAAAGCACAGGAAGACGAACAACGTTACATTCGTGAGGCAGAAGCTTATGCCCGCGAGAAAGAGCCAATCGCTCGTGGTGATGCACAGCGTATCGTGGAAGAAGCAACGGCTTATAAAGATCGCGTTGTGCTTGATGCGCAAGGGGAAGTGGAACGTTTACAACGTCTTCTACCTGAATTTAAAGCAGCACCTGATTTGTTAAAAGAGCGTCTTTATATTCAAACCATGGAAAAAGTGATGGCAAACACACCTAAAGTGATGCTAGATAGCAATAATGGTAACAATTTAACCGTATTACCATTGGAGCAATTGATGGGTAAAAAATCGGCTCAACCAACTACTACAACGACGGAAAGTGCGGTCAGTTCTGCGCCTGTTTCGACACAGGAACGTCGTGTAGAAACACAAGCGGCCCAACCGGTTCAATCAAATGAAGGCATTCGCCAAGGGAGATTTAACTAATGCGTAAATTTTTACTTCCGATTATTGTGGTGATTGCTGCGGTGCTATATTCCAGCGTCGTGGTTGTAACTGAGGGCACTCGTGGCATTATGTTGCGTTTTAATAAAGTACAACGTGATGCAGAAAACAAAGTGGTTGTGTATGAACCTGGTTTGCATTTCAAATTACCTTTAATTGATAGCATTAAAGTACTTGATGCGCGTATTCGTACTCTTGATGGGTCTGCAACCCGTTTTGTGACAGTCGAGAAAAAAGACTTATTGGTAGATTCCTATGTGAAATGGAAAATCAGCGATTTCGGTCGTTTCTATACTGCAACCGGTGGTGGTGATTATAACCAAGCTTCAAGCTTATTAAGCCGTAAAGTGAATGACCGTCTGCGTTCAGAAATTGGTACTCGTACAATTAAAGATATCGTTTCAGGTACGCGTGGTGAATTAATGGCAGGAGCGAAAAAAGCGTTAAATTCAGGGCAGGATAGTACTTCTGAATTAGGGATTGAAGTCGTCGATGTTCGCGTAAAAACAAATCAATTTACCGGATGAAGTTTCTTCTTCGATTTACCAACGTATGCGTGCAGAACGTGATGCGGTTGCTCGTGAACACCGCTCTCAAGGTAAAGAAAAAGCGGCGTTCATTCAAGCGGATGTGGATCGTAAAGTCACCCTAATCTTAGCGAATGCAAACAAAACTGCACAAGAATTACGTGGTAATGGTGATGCGGCTGCAGCAAAATTATATTCTCAAGCTTTTGCCCAGGAGCCACAGTTTTATAGCTTTATTCGTAGCTTAAAAAGCCTATGAAAGCAGCTTCGAAGGTTCAGGTAATATGATGATCTTGAAACCTGACAGTGATTTCTTCCGCTTTATGCAAGCGCCAAAGAAATAAAGCAAGAGATAATGAAAAGTAAAGTGCGGTTAGAAATAACCGCATTTTTTTATTGCTAAATTCTAAAAAGAAATTAGCCCTCTATAAAAGTAAAAAAATATCTTAAATGCAATCAATCGAATCTATAGTAAAAAGCAGATTAAATCCACATAAAAAAATAAGTCAATTTTTTTGGCATAATCACCTAACTTTAAGCTTTACCTTTCTTTTTATGTTTTATTGAACGTTTGGAGGATTAGATGAAAAAACTGATTATTGGCGGTGCAGCTATTGCTATCTTAGGTTATTTTGGGCGTTGTGGGGTATTTACACCAATTTGATAAAGAGAATGCGACCCAGCTTTTAATGGAAAAATCGCTATACTGGCGAACAAGAAAAAAGTGGCAAAAGCATTGTTTGATAACAGCTGCCAATATTGCCATAGTCCAAACACACCTCTTCCATTTTATTCAAAATTCCCGATTGTGGGTGACCAAATGCAATCGGATATTCAGAATGGGCTTAGAGCCTTCCGCTTGGATCGTTTAGTTGAAGGCTTAAAAGATCCGAGCAAATTATCCCAAGCTGATTTAGCAAAATTACAACGTGTACTAGAAAATAACGAAATGCCAATTGCTAAATTCAGACATCTCCACTGGGGAAGCAAACCAGATGAGCAAGAAAAAGTAGCGTTGCTTAACTGGATTCGTGAAGCACGTAAAATGTCTTTACCAAAAGAAACACCAAATGTTGATGCCGATCGTTTAGTTCAACCGATTCCAGACAGTATTGCGACTGATGAAGCAAAAAGTCGCGTTAGGTCATGATCTTTTACTTTGATGGACGTTTATCAGGCGATGGTTCTATTCAATGTCATACTTGTCACCAATTAGACAAAGGTGGTGTGGATAGACTTGATACTTCAACAGGTATTGATGGTAAAAAAGGTCCAATTAATGCACCAACTGTGTTCAATGCTGCATTCAACTTTGTTCAATTCTGGGATGGTCGAGCGGCAGATTTAGCGGATCAAGCGAAAGGTCCTCCAACAAATCCGGTAGAAATGGGCTCGCACTCTTGGGATGACATCGTGGCTCGTTTTGAAATGGATGAAGAGTTCAAAAAAAGAATTCTTAAAAGAATATCCACAAGTGACGAAAAGAAACCTTAACTCACGCGATTGGTGAATATGAAAAAACATTAATTACGCCAAATAGTGATTTTGACCGTTATTTGAAAGGGGATAAAACAGCCTTGACCGAACAACAAGTTCGCGGTTATGAGTTATTCAAACAACATAAATGTGATACTTGTCATACTGGCGTAGCAATGGGCGGACAATCTTATGAATACATGGGACTTTACGGCGATTACTTTAAAAGATCGTGGTACGCCATTAACTGATGCAGATGAAGGTCGCTTTGCACAAACTAAAAGATCCGTTTGATATGCATCGCTTCAAAGTGCCAACTTTACGTAATATCGTACTTACTGCACCATATTTCCGCCAGTGCATCAACAAGGCTAAAAGATACTGGAGTGCAATATTGAAATACAAGTAATGTAGAGCAACCTATCAAAGATGTGGAGACATCACCTCTCTTGAAGGGTTGACCGGTGGAATTAAAGGGTGAAAATTAAAATAATCTTAAATGGCTAAATAGAAACGTACAAAGTGCGGTCGTTTTTTTTATATGTTTATTTTAGAGATTTACTATAAAGCAAACAGTGAGTTTCTTTCCACTTATTTTATGCTAATTATTTATCTTTGTTTCCATAATAAATAGAAAGTCCAATCAAAACAATACCTTCTAAGGTTAGATCAATTCCAACGCCTTTTAGACTGTAATTGGCATTCAGTAGCAATGTAATAGTGCTGCTACACTGCTCGAATAAGCCCTGAAATATTGTAGGTCAACGATGCACCAGAATAACGCGCATGTGTTAGAAACAATTCAGGTAAGAAACTCATAAAAGACTGCATGTCCATATGGTGCTTATTCCACTGTCATCGGAACCAAGATACGACTGGTGGTTGTTCGTTATCAGGAAAATGTATGAGAACTAAATGAAATAGCCCTTTCAAAGGGTTATCAGTGTAGGTTACGTCCAACGATATCGATTATATTTGCCTGAATACATAGTTATAGTAGGCTAATGAAGTCATGCACTGCACATTAATAAATGATGAGAATTTGTGGTGAAGCCCTAAATATTCTATACTTTTTCCTTCCATTGGTTGGGTGGAATTTTACACTCAATTTGACTAGAAGCGATCATAATATAAAGGCACCATAGCCTGCAATGCAGATCAGCATGCCTAAGAAGAACGGTTTGAAATGAGTAACGATCACTTCCATCATCGGTAAAGTTTTAGGTTTGAGGCTTTTTAAGGCAGCAATAAATATTGAGTGCTTCAGTAAGTTTTAATCGAACATACAACCTCAACGGCAACTAATACAAAAGAGGAAAGAAATGGAATTCGCCATGCCCAGTCAGTCATTGCTGCTTGTCCAAAAAGCGCGGTAATGAGTAAAAAGACACCATTGGCAAGTAGTAATCCTAGAGGAGCGCCTAATTGTGGAAAAGTGCCATACCAACCACGTTTTTCCTTCAGGTGCATTTTCGATTGCCACTCAATGCAGCGCCGCCCTCCCATTCGCCACCTAAAACCAATGCCTTGCCCGATACGGCACAAAGCAAAAGTAAGATGGTTGCCCATATCCCGATGCTGCTCGTAAGTCGGTAATGTCGATCACTACGGTTGATATTCCCATTACTAACGAGGCTCATAACAAAGGTATTTTCTTCCTAAGCGATCGCCAAAATGTCCGAATAATACGGCCCCAGAGGACGAGCAATAAAAGTCAGTGCTAGTGTGGAAAGTGCAGCAATTTGGCCCGAAGTGGGTCAGCAGCGTGGAAAAATTGATGATTGAAAACGAGCACTGCAGCCATGGTATAAATATAGTTATCGAAATATTCAATGGCAGGTGCCAATCATTGTTGCCATTGCTACACGATTTTCAAACTATTTGGCTTATTCAGTGGTTGCATCCGCTGCTTCCTTTAATGCTTTGGTGCTTTGCCTTTATATCTGGCTGACTGATTGCGGTTATTACCGCGATACCATCTGCGCCGTATTTTCGCAACGCTTTTCACATGCCCAATTTCACGCCACCAATGGCTACAAGTGGTTTTTGTGATACCTGCTTTTCTCAGAGGTTTGAATAAACGCCATTCCTAGAGTAGGTTTAGATTTTTCTTTTGACTGAGTCGGAAAAATTGGACCAATACCGAAATAATCGATTTCAGATAATTCCTCTCGATTTTGGCTTCGTCTAAACGGTTGACTGACCAACCAATAATGAATGGTTTATGGGTTTCTTGCTCGAATCGTTTTTACGGGCGTATCACTTTTGCCCAACGTATACCATCCGCTTCAATTTCTAAAAGCTAAATCAGCATTATCATCGACAATAAATGGCATTATATCGACGACATCAGTCTCTGCACTAATGGCTAAGGCTCGTTGTTCTGTTGGAGAATTTTCTAATGAGAATTTTGCCTTTATCGCGAAATTGAAAACAGGTAATGCCACCTTCTAAAGCATCTAAGAACAGAAAGCAAGTTATCAGCTGGATTATCACCTAAATGTCGGCAATCTTGTGCCTGCTACAAAATAGAGCGGTAAAATTTCTTGAATATTTTTCATCTTTCAATCCTTAAAGGCGACTGTAAAGCCCAATGATTAGTCGGTCCATGTCCATGACCAATATTCAATGGGTGAAAATAGCTGCCGTAATAAAATCTTTGGCTGTTTTGACTGCACTTTTTAACGGCGCCTTTGGCTACATTCCTGCCGTTAAGCAAGCCGAAAAAGTACAACCTGTGCCATGAGTATGTGGGAGTATTGAGACGTGGACTTTCCAAACAAAAAGTTCACCATCTTGTAAAAGGATCCAATCTTTGGCATTGGACTTTTGTGAATTGAGGTGAATGCCCGCCTTTGTCAATCACATTCTTCGCACCTGTTTTTGACCGTCTAACGCGGCTTGTTGAATGCTGGCTGTATCAGAAATCTTAAAACCAGTTAAAGCTTCTGCCTCAGGAATATTTGGCGTAATCACATCGCGCAAGTGGCAATAAATATTTGCTTGGTGCGGAAACCGCTTGTTGTTGCAATAAAGGGCCCCACCTTCGCAATCATGACAGGATCGATAACCAATGCTGCCGAATGGACGATTTTTAAGAAATCAGCAACGCATTCAGTAATATCTGCTGTGCAACGTACAATTTTGGCACTTGCAATCTGAAAGTCATTTTTGGCTGCTTCCAGTTGTTTGAATCGTGTTCAGCGGAATTGGGTGAATATCAAATACCCCAAGCGTGTTTTGAGCAGTGACTGCAGTAATCACTGAGGTTCCAAATACACCTTGCATTTGAAAGGTTTTCTCAACATCTGCTTGAATGCCAGCGCCGCCGCCACTACATCCGAACCAGCAATAGTCAATGTTTTGTGGAATGTTAGACATAATTTCACCTCCGCGTTTTGTTCTATTACATCAGGCATCAAGGTAGCTAATTCATCAAGTAAGCGAATTTGGAGACGAGCCGACTTGCGTGGTTAAAGTTTTTAGCCGCAATCTCCCCGGCAACGGCTTTAAGCGGCACAGGCTTCGATTGTTGCTGAAAAATGTCTTTCCTTCATCAACGGCTAAAAATGCGCACATACTGCACTTAATAAACAACCCGATGCGGTGACTTTTGGAAATAGCGGCGTACCATTATGGACTGTCAGCCGTTTGTGGCCTGTCCATCCGATAATATCGATCTCTCCACCAATTAACACCGCATCATGCGTAGTGCAACACGTTGAGCGACTTTTAGTAGATTCGTTTTCCCTGCCCCAGCATCCACGCCTTTTGCTACGCAGTCTTCTGACCTGCAAGTTCGCCAGCGTTCCACCTCGAGGTGAGGGCAATTTACTCGCCATATAACTGCGGACTGTTTCTTGTCGGTAACGAGTGGCGCCCACTCCAACCGGGTCAAGCACGACAGGAATTCCTATAGAATTAGCCGTTTTACCCGCTAGTAACATAGCATCTCGTTCTTTACCTACTGAGAGTACCGATATTGATGGCTAATGCTTGGCTGGTTTTCGGTATTTCAACCATTTCTTCAATATTAGCAGACATCAATGTATGCTCCTCAAAGCAGCAAACCCATTGGCGCTAAAATTTGCGCATAATGCATATTATGAATCAATGCATTCTGTTCACGAATTTGATAAACAACCGATTTCATTTTACATTTTATGCCAAATCCAATCCCATTTTGCAAAACTGATTTCCATTCAGTGGCAGGTAAAAACTCTGCCAATATTAAGTTAACTGAGAATCATTAGAGCTCACAAAAGTGCGGTGCAAGAAAATCAACCGTTTCTAGTGCCGCTTTTGTTGATATTCAGGCATGAATATGCGTCAATCCATGCTTGATAAGGATTGCTTTGGTAGTTTTGGGATAATTTTTCGTGATGTATAAGCAGGCGACGCATAACCTGGCCGGGCCTTCAACAGCTGCTATAGCTCTAGTAAGCCGCCCGTCATTCCACAATCACAAGTAGCGTATAGGAAATGCATGCCACGCTTTCTGGTGTTTTGGAATATTTCCGCTCACTGATTTACGACGACAGTAATCCAAATGTAATTGGATTTCTTGCAAAGAATGTCGAGCGTTTTACGTGGCATTTCATATCAGTGAAATGCGCCTGAGACGCCCATAGGCAAAGCACGGCTGTAATGGAAAGATAGATCTAATCTTGTTTTAAATGTGAGAAAACGAAAACGCTTGGCAAGGTGCCTTTTTGCAAGTTGTTACACATCATGCTCAACATATTGCTTCCAATAAGGTTGCGCTTGCTGAATGAGTTGTTCAATCATCATTTTCACTTACTGTATTGACAGCATAGATCCTTTCAATTCAAGTGCTGGAATCAGCCTCTCTGATGGCACAATTGTCATTTGTTGACAACGTTTGGTATTCAATTGGTGAGGTGACTACAAAGCAGAGTATCTTTCCACAGCTAATTGATTTAATTCCGTATTAAGTTCTTTTTGGTTTATAGCTCACAAATGCTTGCCATGCGTCATTTGGGTTGTTTTGTAGGGTTATGGCTTGTTCATGCAGTCAAAAATCAGAAATTTTTGAAGCAAAGACTAGTTTTTGCACACTATCAATTCATCATAAGCCGGCACACCATATTGTTCTGGGAAAAATGCTAGGCCTCTTGTTTTCTAAATGATCTGATTCAGTTCAAATCAAGATGCCCGGTAACATCGACTTGTCCCGTTAAAAGAGAGGAAAGGACAACTACTTTACTAATTTTCCGTCACGCGGGCTGAGTCCACGAGCAAAGCATTGTGTCGAGCAACATCATCAAAACCACTAACTAGACACTTTTACCCTTCAGATCGGCAAGTGTTTTGATGTTGCTACCTTTAAGTGCCACAAACACTTTACCGAAAGCAGAAATCAGAGCCGACAGCACTAAAGCAGTCAACACGACTTGTTGTCAGGGTTGGGACTGATGATTAGCGATATCTTTTTCCTGCTGCAGCCTAGTTTGGGCGGTAATGATGGATCAGCAGGTTCGAGTAATATCGACGTCCCAAGTTATCACCTTTTTGTTGTGCCACGATGGTTGCTGCGTGGTCAGGATTCACATACCAGTCAAGCATTAGTACAGTTTCCTCTTGCCTGCCTATAAAGCTGGTAAAGACTGGCGGTAGCCAATTCACAAACATGCTGAGAATAACGGATGATTTTCATCAGTTTTTGCTCTCCTACGTGTCATGAAGAGTCAAATGCGTACAGATAAAACGGCGTGGTAGCGATCGAGTGCTGAAATATAAACAAAGGTGAAATTGCCACTAATATCAGCGTTGCTACACGCGGCAAACAGATCCACCCGCATACGAGCGCGTTGCGGCGTGGATCGCTAAATAGCCAAGCCCTTCAGGAATGGAACCACTCACATTCCTCCCATTACTGGCGCCAAATTGGGGCGACAGAAACGTGCAATACGAGACCCCGATGCAAATGCAAACGACAATGCAGCAGGTAATCGCACTTAAGTAATAAATGCAAAGGGGAAAGGTTTTAACGTTTTGGCGAGGTCGAGCCAAGCTAGTGTATTGCGTAATCCATCGTAACAAGCTGCTGTTACAGGATAGATGATGAGTATGGCCATCAGAATTTTTGATATGCCATAACCCAGCCAAAAGTACGAGTATTAAGGATGGCAAAAACAGAATTGCTTGAGAAATGACTAAAATCGGTAACAATGTGTGATGATGTTTTTAGGTGAGAGAGTAACAGGGCTGATGACAATCCGAAAATAAACCCCAACAATAACCTAAAGCCAATTTCACCATTGGATGTGTGTATGTTGCCAAAGTAGTTCAGAATGCGAAGGTCATTAGCAGCCATACAGCGCTTGCGGAGAAGGAAAATATGTAATAGGAAAAATCACCAAATACGCCAATAAGTTGCCAAAAGACACAGCAATATAATTCCAATAAAAGAGCGGTTTAAGAAGGCTAAGTTTCATCTTTTCCCTCTAATAACTCATTTTATATAATTGCTGTTGGAGTATCCACAAATTTTTCTTGGTTAAGTTCTCGAGGTGCTTTTACCAGGTTTTATGACATCAGATAATGCTGGTTGATTAGGCTGCGGTGAGCGTAATACAAAAATACGCTGGCTTAAGCGTAGTAATGCTTGAGGATCATGTGTAAACCAATAACACCTGATTTATCTTTTAATAGTCTGCTGAGTTTTGTAATTGGTAACACTAATCGCGTCAAGGCAGAGAAAGGTTCATCAAGTAAAACTAAATTAGCGTTTTGCATTAATACTGAGCGAGGAGCAACTTTGTTTCTGTCCTCCAGACAATTGAGTAAGCTGTATGAAGATGTTCTGCATGCCTACTTCTGTTCAAGTGAGCTGCTTGAAGAGTTGTTTTTGTGGATTTCTTCCCAAATAGCATGCTCTAATTGGACGTTATCAATACTGAAAGCTTTCAGGATAAAGAGTATCTTTTTGTGGTAGCTATGCCACTCGAATATTAGGATGAAAAGATGATATTACCTTGAATCTTCCTTGTATTTTCAAGCCCTGCAATTAATCTTTACGTTGATTTACCTACACCAGAACAGCCAAGTAAACTCACCCACTCATTAGAAGGCAAAAGGCGTTAAGTCAGGTGTTTAAAGCCGACACCAGCACTTACCAAAAGCAGGAGCCCCGGATCCTGGGCCTTTTCAAGCGTGTGTGCACTGATTGTAGCCAAGGCACAGGAAAAGGATTAGAATAGATATGAAGAATGAA
>BNJV01001043.1_pt1 | contig 24794 bp, 46 predicted proteins | sample 8540591 | NCBI WGS metagenome assembly BNJV01 (sample SAMD00202457, study PRJDB9452) | human saliva metagenome | host: Homo sapiens | reverse complement strand
ATGGCGCGAGCCTCAGTGACATGGATGAGGTCGATGACGAGACGATCGGTGTCCCAGCGATGTTCTTCGGCGTCATGCCTGGCGCGGCGGCGCGGCCCAGTCGCTGACAGTGTTCGCGCGCTCGGTCGCGATGCCCGCGTTCCAGAAGCAGCTGACCAAGCAGGCACTTACGAAGACCTCGTGGTACCCGGTCATGAAGCAATGCTTGCGCTTCATCGGCATCAACCTCACGAAGAAGAGCTTTGCCCAGGGGTGTTCTTTTTTGCAGAAAAAGAATAATCGTTAAAATTTTCGTAGAAACCAGCGAATAAAGAGATGAGACAGAGGAGGAACGTTCATGTACATGCCAATCTTGTATCCATGGTTTCATCAAAGTGGTTTTTAAAATAAAAATGAAATAGTTGTTCATTTTCGAATTGCTTTTTCGAAATAGATAGAGTAAGAAAAAAGGGAAGGAGAGAAGAAAATGATTTCAGTACACTTTATCCAATCTGGTTTTTAAAATGGCTTTAGAGAGCTAGAAGTCGTAAACTAAAAATAGAAATAAAGGAGGAAAAAGATGACAAATTTTGACAAAATGGAACAAAACTTTGTAGCTCTTACAGAAGAAGAGTTGATGGATGTGGATGGGGAGCACTTCCTCTTGTAATCGCTGGAGTGTCTATTTGGAAAGTAGCGTGCACAGTGGTAGGTGGAGCGACAGCGCTTTTGCTGGTGGAGCAAAGCACTGGGGTATTACGCGAATAGACCTTAGTCAGATTGTAGCTGGAGAGGCATTCGTATGTTTTTAAAAAGAAGTGATATTATTAGATATTTTTATCTCTACGTATTATTTTCACTATCATTCAAATTTTAATTGACTATAAAAATATTGTCAGGAAAGTATAGTGTGAATTTTATGGAGATTTCAGAAGTATTTACCTATCCAATACTATTTTCAATTATTTACATAGCAGTAAAATATAACACAAAAGGAGTAACTGTGAATATGAACTTGAGCAATTTTATCAATTATCTGATGATGAATTAATCGGAACAAAGGAGGATTTTGGTCTTGCTGAAGCAGTTGGGATTGCAGGAGTATTGAACAGCGCCGTACAAATTTTTAACGCTGGTTACAAATTTGGTCTCAGATTGCTCGTCGTGGGCGTTAGATATGAACAGTCACAACCTTAATCTCAATACATTGTTTACCTAAACTAGCCACTATACTTCCTTTTGTTGGCAATAGCTCTTAATCTCAGCGTCTCATGTGATTCGTACAGGTTCATTAATACTTCTTGATTGGAAATGGACTTTGTAGTTGGTTTGCTTTGCTTCGGGCTATTTTTGGTATGCAAAAGATTTGTCAAAAAGATAATCAAAAACTATAAATGATGAATTTGATGAAAAGGATTTTATGTATGTGAAATGGCGGAGTTTTTCCGCCTTTCTTTGTCAGGTAAATAGAGTCTACTATGAAAACACTCTTATTAGATTTGCTGAGGATATTTTATCGTATCGCTCATTTATCATACAATCGCAACGTATGTGATTTTTGAAACGATCAATACCCTATTTTATCCCAGAAACCTACCCTGTTTTATTTGGGGATCTTTATCTAGGATATAAGGTTAATAAAAAGCAAGTGAGTGAGAGTTAAGAATGACTTATTATCTGCGCTAAAATGGGTGAAGATTTAAGCATCACATTGGAGTTAAAAATCGTAATTTAGGAACGGTGTTATCTATTCGACTAGAATAGATCATACCAGAGGTAATTAGAAATAGTAGGGACATTAGAAATTGTGGTAATAAATAGGATGTCGTAAATGTTACTATCAATGATTTATTTGTTCCCAAGCTTGCCCAGGGGTGACAGTAAAAGTCAATTTCTCTATACCATATTTTTAGTAGGTAGGACACTTGTTCTGCCTATGCAAGGTGCCAGTTGAGGTGTTTATTTGGAGTTTTACATGTATGATAAAATAGGTATAGAAATTAGGAAAGTTGGAGAAAAGAAATGAAGAAGGTTTTAGGTTATTGTTTAGTATTTGTTTTCTATTTTTAATGAATATTTTCGTCTTTACGATATCTAGCAACCTTGGTTTCAGGTAACAATGAGTGAAAAGTAGTTATCTCGAGCACCTGCGTTTTGCAAGCTTTATCGCTTTTACACGCCATTCACAAAAAGAAGTGGTGAAAAGGCAAGAAATCTCTGCACTGAATGATTCTAGGCAGCACTCTTGACCTGCCTATTTTCTTTGGCAAAAAGTGCTGTCTGAGGTAGGAATATTGTCAGAAATAATTTCTCCATTTCGTCCTCTGCTTTGGTTAAAATAATCTTACAAAGTAAAGATTGATTAGAGAAAGGAGATAGATATGAAATTTGGGAAAAGGGCACTATCGTCTCAGGTGGACTCAGATGGACTGCGCGTAGCTTTTCAATAGCCATGGTCTTTGGCTACTACGGTAGTTATTACTCCTTGGCTCATCTACGAGAGTTAGCCAAGACGACCATGGATGGGACGACCGCTTTGGGACTTGTAAAGGTGGCAGAGGAGATTGGGTTTTGAGACGCGGGCTATCAAGGCGGATATGACGCTCTTGATTCTGCCAGATTTGACCTTTCCTTTTGTAGCCCATGTGCTCAAGGAAGGGAAAGTTGCTCCACCACTATGTGGTGACAGGTCAGGATAAGAAGACCATCCATATCGCTGATCCAGATCCCGGTGTCAAGCTGACCAAGATTTCCCGTGAGCGATTTGTACAAGAGTGGACAGGGGTCAGTACTTTTTATGGCGCCATCTCCAGACTATAAAACCCTCATAAGGAGAAAAAACAGGGACTCCTATCCTTCTTGCCCGATTTTATTCAAACAGCGTGGCTTAATTACCAATATCGTCCTAGCGACACTCTTGGTAACCTTGATCAATATTGTGGGTTCCTACTATCTTCAGTCCATCATTGATAGTTACGTGCCAGATCAGATGCGTCTCGACGCTGGGCATTATCTCTATTGGGCTAGTCATCGTCTATATCCTCCAGCAGATTTTTGTCTTATGCGCAGGAGTACCTCTTACTTGTTCTGGGACAACGGCTGTCTATCGATGTGATTTTGTCCTACATCAAGCATGTTTTTCACCTGCCAATGTCCTTTTTTGCGACACGCAGGACAGGAGAAATCGTTTCTCGTTTTACAGATGCCAATAGTATCATCGATGCGCTAGCGTCGACCATTCTGTCGATTTTCCTAGATGTGTCGACGATTTTGATTATCTCGCTTGTCTTGTTTTCACAAAATATGACACTCTTTTTCATTAGTCTACTTGCGCTTCCCATCTATACAGTGATTATCTTTGCCTTTATGAAGCCTTTTGAAAAGATGAATCGATACCATGGAAGCCAATGCGGTTCTGTCTTCTTCTATCATCGAGGACATCAACGGTATTGAGACTATTAAGTCTTTGACCAGTGAAAGTTCGCGCTATCAAAAAGATTGATAAGGAATTTGTAACTTATCTGAAAAATCTTTTACCTCATAGTCGGGCAGAAAAGTCAGCAAAAGGCTCTGAAAAAGCTGCCCAGCTCCTGCTCAATGTTGCTGTTCTCTGATGGGAGCAGTACTTGTCATGGATGGGAAAATGAGTTTGGCCAGCTGATTACCTATAATACCTTTGCTTGTTTACTTTACCAATCCTTTGGAAAATATCATCAACCTACAAACCAAACTTCAGACAGCGCAGGTTGCCAATAACCGTCTGAACGAGGTCTATCTGAGTAGCTTCGGAGTTTGAGGAGAAGAAAACAGTCGAAGATTTGAGCATGATGAAGGGAGATATGACCTTTAAAGCAAGTTCACTATAAGTATGAGCTATGGGTCGTGACGTCTTGTCGGATATCAATTTGACCATTCCTCAAGGCTCTAAGATGGCTTTTGTGGGGATTTCTGGGTCAGGTAAGACGACCTTGGCCAAGATGATGGTTAATTTCTACGACCCTAGTCAAGGAGAGATTAGTCTGGGTGGTGTCAATCTCAATCAGATTGATAAAAAGCCTTGCGCCAGTATATCAACCATCTGCCTCAACAGCCCTATGTCTTTAACGGAACGATTTTGAGAATCTTCCTTGGAGCCAAAGAAGGGACGACACAGGAAGATATCTTACGAGCAGTCGAATTGGCTGAGATTCGGGAAGATATTGAGCGCATGCCGCTGAATTATCAGACAGAATTGACTTCGGACGGGGCTAGGGATTTCAGGTGGGCAACGGCAGCGAATCGCTCTGGCGCGTGCTCTTTTAACAGATGCACCTGTTTTGATCTTGGACGAGGCGACCAGCAGTCTGGATATCTTGACAGAGAAGCGGATCGTGGATAATCTTATGGCTTTAGACAAGACCTTGATTTTTCATTGCCCACCGCTTGACCATTGCTGAGCGGACAGAGAAGGTTCTTGTTTTGGACCAGGGCAAGATTGTCGAAGAAGGCAATCATGCTGATTTGCTGGCTCGAGGATGGCTTTTTACGCCCATTTGGTGAATAGCTAGAAAGAGGAGAAGATGAAACCAGAATTTTTAGAAAGTGCGGAGTTTTACCATCGTCGTTACCATAATTTTTTTCCAGTCGAGTGATTTTACCCATGTCTCTTCTACTCGTGTTTCTACTGGGATTTTCAGTCTTTGCAGAGAAGGAGATTAGTTTGTCTCACCTGAGCTACTGTCGAACCTAGTCGGATTATTGCCAATATCCAATCGACTAGCAATCAACGCATCGTGGCCAATTATCTAGAAGAAAACAAACTAGTCAAGCAGGGTGATCTCCTTGTTCAGTACCAGCAAGGGGCAGAGGCTGTTCAAGCTGAAGCATACGCCAGTCAGCTGGAGATGTTAGAGGATCAAAAAAAGCAGTTGGGATATTTGCAATCCAGTTTGAAAGAGGGGAGTGATCAATTTCCAGAGGCGGATAAGTTTGGTTATCAGGGAGATGTTTCTGAGACTATCTCAGCCAAGCTAGTAGTCTTAGGAGTAATGTTTCTCAGCAAAATGCCAGCATCTCCTCGCAGAATGCGGCAGCAAGTCAGAGCCAGGCCGAGATTGGCAATCTTATCAGCCAAACAGAGGATAAAAATTCGAGACTACAAAACAGCTAAGTCAGCGATTGAAAAGGGAGATCAACTGGATAGTCAGAATCCAGCCTACTCTTTTTATCAGACCTATAAAAACCAAGCTGAAGAAGATTCGCAAGCTAAATCGCAAGTTATTACACAGGTGGATGCCCAAATTAGCCCAGCTAGAGTCTAGTTTAGCTACTTATCGTGTACAGTATGCGGGATCTGGAGCTCAACAAGCCTACGCAAGTGGACTGGATAGTCAGCTTGAATCCCTTAAGTCCCAGCACCTAGTCAAAGTCGGTCAGGAATTAACCCTTCTAGATCAGAAAATTTTAGAAGCAGAGTCGGGTAAGAAAGTCCAGGGAGGTCTCCTAGATAAGGGGAAAATCACAGCAAATGAGGATGGGGTGCTTCACCTTAATCCTGAGACTAGTGATTCTACCATGGTCGCAGAAGGAACCCTGCTAGCCCAACTCTACCCATCCTTGGAGAAAGAAGGGAAAACCAAACTCACAGCCTATCTCAGTTCAAAAGATGTTGCAAGGCTTAAGGTAGGTGATTCTGTTCGCTTTACTACAACCAAGGATGCCAAATAAAGAGCTCGTTCTTGTTTCTGCGATTACGAATATTGATGCGACAGCTACTAAGACTGAAAAAGGGAAATTTCTTTAAAAATAGAGGCGGAGACAAGTCTGACTCCTGAACAAGCAGAAGAGCTTTCGCTACATGGTTTCAGAAGGACGTTTGACAATAATCACAGGAAAGAAAAGTTATCTCGATACTACTTAGATCAATTTTTGAACAGAGAATAATGTTTGTTTTTAACGCAATATGATACTTTTAAAACTGTAAAAAGAGTTTTGATTTTACAGTTTTTCTTACGTTAAAAAAGAGGCATCTTGCCTTCATTCGTCAAATCTTGCTATTTTCGTTATTTTGTGGTAGAATGAAGTAAAGAAATACGAAAGGCGAACTTTAAAATGTCAAAACAAGTTGATCTATTCGGGAAAAAGCTAAAGGATATCTATACGACTGAGGATGAAAAATCTTATTATTTCAACTCTACAAGGATCAGGCGACTGCTTTTTAACGGTGTCAAGAAGGAGCAGATTGCGGGCAAGGGAGTGTTAAATAATCAGATTTCATCTTTTATTTTTGAGAAATTAAATGCGGCTGGTGTAGCGACTCATTTTGTCGAGAAAACTTTCAGATACGGAACAGCTCAATAAAAAGGTTGAGATTATTCCTTTGAAGTTGTGCTCGTAACTACACAGCTGGTTCCTTTTTCAAAACGTTTTAGTGTGGAAGAAGGAATCGCAGCTGGAAGACGCCAATCGTCGAATTTTACTATAAAAATGATGATTTGGATGATCCCTTTATCAATGATGAGCATGTGAAATTCCTTAAAATTGCGGATGACCAGCAGATTGCTTACTTGAAGGAAGAAACGCGTCGTATCAATGAACTTTTGAAAGCTTGGTTTGCTGAAATTGGTCTTAAATTGATTGATTTTAAGCTAGAGTTCGGTTTTGACAAGGATGGCAAGATTATCTTGGCAGACGAATTTTCACCAGACAACTGCCGTTTGTGGGATGCGGATGGCAACCACATGGACAAGGATGTTTTCCGTAGAGGGCTTGGGAGAATTAACAGATGTTTACGAGGTTGTCTGGGAAAAGTTGCAGGAGTTGAAATAACAACCATGAGTTCGTTTGGGAACATTGCAAGAGCTGAAATAAAGGAATAAGAATTGATGGATAAACGTATTTTTGTTGAAAAAAAGGCTGATTTTCAGGTCAAGTCAGAGAGTTTGGTAAGAGAGCTCCAGCATAATTTGGGACTGTCAACTCTTGAAAAGTATTCGTATTGTGCAGGTTTATGATGTCTTTGATTTGGCAGAGGACTTGTTTGCACCCTGCAGAGAAAGCACATCTTCTCTGAGCAGGTGACAGATCATGTCTTGGACGAAGCAGCTGTGCAAGCGGATCTTGCCAACTATGCTTTCTTTGCCATTGAAAGCTTTGCCAGGGACAGTTTGACCAACGTGCAGCTTCCTTTCACAGGAAGCCTTGCTTTTTGCTGGGGAAGTTCGAGTGATGTGACAGTCAACACGGCTCAACTTTACCTGGTCAATAAAGATATTGATGCAATTGAGTTGGAAGCGGTCAAGAACTACTTGCTCAATCCAGTTGATTCTCGTTTCAAGGACATCACGACAGGGATTGCCAAGCAGGAATTTTCAGAGTCAGACAAGACCATTCCGAAATTGACTTTCTTTTGAAAGCTATACAGCAGAAGACTTTTGCTCGCTATAAGGCCGAACAAGGATGGCCATGGAAGTGGATGATTTGCTCTTTATCCAAGATTACTTCAAGTCAATCGGGCGTGCCAACTGAGACGGAACTCAAGGTTTTGGACACTTATTGGTCTGACCACTGCCGTCACACGACTTTTGAGACAGAGTTGAAACACATTGATTTCTCAGCTTCTAAATTCCAAAAGCAATTGCAGGCGACTTATGAAAAGTATATTGCCATGCGTGATGAACTAGGCCGTTCTGAAAAACCCCCAAACCTTGATGGATATGGCGACTATTTTTGGTCGTTATGAGCGTGCCAATGGGCGTTTGGACGATATGGAAGTGTCTGACGAAATCAATGCTTGCTCAGTTGAAATTGAAGTGGATGTTGATGGTGTCAAAGAGCCGTGGCTTCTCATGTTCAAAAACGAAACCCACAACCACCCAACGGAAATTGAGCCATTTGGTGGCGCGGCTACTTGTATCGGTGGAGCTATTCGTGACCCATTGTCAGGTCGTTCCTACGTTTACCAAGCTATGCGTATCTCAGGTGCTGGTGACATTACAGCGCCGATTTCAGAAACGCGCGCTGGTAAATTGCCACAACAAGTCATTTCTAAAGACAGCGGCTCATGGTTATTCTTCATATGGGAACCAAATTGGTCTGGCGACGACTTACGTTCGTGAGTATTTCCACCCAGGCTTTGTAGCCAAACGCATGGAGCTAGGTGCCGTTGTCGGTGCGGCTCCCAAAGGGCAAATGTTGTCCGTGAAAAACCCGGAAGCGGGCGATGTGATTATCCTTCTCGGTGGGCAAGACTAGGACGTGATGGTGTCGGTGGTGCGACAGGGTTCTTCTAAGGTTCAAACAGTTGAGTCTGTAGAGACTGCTGGAGCTGAGGTTCAAAAAGGGGAATGCCATCGAAGAACGCAAGATTCAACGCCTTTTCCGTAATGGCGATGTCACCCGTCTCATCAAGAAATCCAACGACTTTGGTGCGGGTGGTGTCTGTGTAGCTATCGGTGAATTGGCAGATGGTCTTGAAATTGATCTAGACAAAGTGCCATTGAAATACCAAGGTTTAAACGGTACAGAAATTGCCATCTCTGAATCACAAGAACGGATGGCAGTTGTGGTGCGTCCTGAAGACGTAGATGCCTTTCGTTGCAGAATGTAATAAAGAAAATATTGACGCTGTTGTTGTGGCAACAGTGACTGAAAAACCAAATCTAGTCATGCACTGGAATGGTGAAACAATTGTCGACTTGGAACGTCGTTTCCTTGATACAAACGGTGTGCGCGTGGTAGTTGATGCCAAGGTGGTGGACAAGGATGTCAAACTCCCAGAAGAACGTCAAACATCTGCTGAAACACTTGAAGCTGATACCCTTGCGGTTCTATCTGATCTGAACCATGCGAGTCAAAAAGGTTTGCAAACCATCTTTGACTGCTCAGTCGGTCGTTCAACGGTCAATCACCCACTTGGTGGTCGCTACCAACTCACTCCAACTGAGGCATCTGTGCAAAAATTGCCAGTTCAACACGGTGTAACTCATACTGCGTCAGTCATGGCTCAAGGATTTAACCCTTATGTAGCAGAATGGTCTCCATATCACGGTGCTGCCTATGCAGTTATCGAAGCGACTGCTCGTTTGGTGGCTGCTGGTGCTAAACTGGTCTAAGGCTCGCTTTCTCTTACCAAGAGTACTTTTGAGCGGATGGACAAACAAGCTGAGCGTTTTGGTCAGCCAGTAGCAGCTCTTCTAGGCTCTATCGAAGCACAAATCCAACTTGGCTTTGCCATCTATCGGTGGGTAAGGACTCTCATGTCTGGTACCTTTGAAGAATTAACTGTACCACCAACCTTGGTTGCCTTTTGGGGTGACAACAGCAGATAGCCGTAAGGTCCTCTCTCCTGAGTTCAAGAGCTGCTGGTGAAAAACATCTACTACATCCCAGGTCAAGCTCTTGCTGCAGAGATTGATTTTTGATCTTGATTAAGTCTAACTTTGCTCAGTTTGAAGCCATCCAAGCTGATCACAAAGTGACATCTGCATCAGCTGTCAAATATGGTGGTGTTCTTGAAAGCTTGGCTCTTGCTACCTTTTGGGGAACCATATCGGTGCAGAGGTGACCTTGCCTGAACTTGAAAGTTCTTTGACAGCTCACTAGGTGGATTTGTCTTCACATCTCCTGAAGAAATCATTGGAGTGGAGAAGATTGGTCAAACGAAAGTAGACTTTACACTCCTTGTCAACGGTGTGAAGCTAGATGGACACAAACTTGACAGTGCCTTCCAAGGGAAACTGGAAGAAGTTTACCCAACAGAATTTGCACAAGCCAAAGAACTGGACGAAGTTCCAGCTGTCGCTTCTGACGCAGTCATCAAAAGCCAAAGAAACTATTGAAAAACCTGTGGTTTACATCCCAGTCTTCCCAGGAACCAACTCAGAATATGACTCAGCAAAGGCCTTTGAAAAAGAAGGTGCAGAGGTCAACTTGGTGCCATTCGTGACCTTGAATGAAGAAGCCATTGTCAAGTCAGTTGAAACCATGGTTGACAATATTGGTAAGGCTAATATCCTTTTCTTTGCGGGTGGATTCTCAGCTGCGGATGAGCCAGATGGATCAGCTAAGTTTATTGTCAATATCTTGCTCAATGAAAAAGTGCGTGCAGCCATTGATAGCTTTATCGCTCGTGGTGGCTTGATTATCGGTATCTGTAATGGATTCCAGGCCTTGGTCAAATCAGGTCTTCTTCCATACGGAAACTTTGAAGATGCCACTAGTACTAGCCCAACCCTCTTCTACAATGATGCCAACCAGCACGTGGCCAAGATGGTGGAAACTCGGATTGCCAATACCAACTCGCCATGGTTGGCTGGTGTGCAAGTGGGCGATATCCATGCCATTCCTGTATCGCACGGTGAAGGGAAGTTTGTCGTGACGGCTGAGGAATTTGCGGAGCTCCGTGACAATGGTCAAATCTTTAGCCAATACGTTGACTTTGACGGCAAACCAAGCATGGACTCTAAGTACAATCCGAATGGTTCTGTCAATGCCATCGAAGGAATTACCAGCAAGAATGGTCAAATCATCGGTAAGATGGGACACTCAGAACGTTATGAAGACGGTCTTTTCCAAAATATCCCAGGAAATAAAGACCAGCACCTGTTTGCGTCAGCTGTGCGTTATTTCACAGGGAAATAAAAATTAGGTATAAAAAATGACATACGAAGTAAAATCTCTTAATGAAGAATGTGGTGTTTTCGGTATCTGGGGACATCCAGATGCTGCTAAATTGACCTATTTTGGTCTCCACAGTCTTCAGCACCGTGGTCAGGAGGGGGCAGGAATCCTCTCCAATGATCAAGGGCAAATAAAGCGCCATCGTGATATGGGGCTTTATCAGAAGTGTTCAGAAATCCAGCTAATTTGGATAAACTGACTGGAACGAGCGCGATTGGGCATGTGCGTTATGCGACTGCTGGCGAAGCTTCTGTTGACAACATCCAGCCCTTCCTCTTTCGCTTTCATGATATGCAGTTTGGACTTGCTCACAACGGAAACTTGACCAATGCCGAATCGCTCAAGAAAGAATTGGAACAAAGAGGAGCTATTTTCAGTTCAACTTCGGACTCGGAAAATCTTGGCCCACCTCATTCGTCGGAGTCACAATCCCAACTTGATGGGCAAAATCAAAGGAGGCGCTCAGTCTTGTCAAAGGTGGCTTTGCTTATATCCTGCTGTTTGAGGACAAGTTGATTGCGGCGCTTGATCCTAATGGCTTCCGTCCACTTTCTATCGGGAAAATGGCCAAACGGAGCGGTGGTTGTTTCCTCTGAAACCTGTGCTTTTGAAGTCATCGGTGCCGAGTGGATTCGCGATGTAAAACCAGGAGAGATTGTGATCGTGGATGACAATGGGATTCAGTACGATAGCTATACGAATGATACCCAGTTGGCGATTTGCTCTATGGAGTATATCTATTTTGCTCGCCCTGACTCTAATATCCATGGTGTCAATGTCCATACAGCTCGCAAACGTATGGGGGCTCAATTGGCGCGTGAATTTAAGCACGAAGCGGATATCGTGGTCGGTGTGCCAAATTCCTCACTCAGCGCAGCTATGGGATTTGCAGAAGAATCTGGTCTGCCAAATGAAATGGGGCTGATCAAAAACCAATACACCCAACGCACCTTTATCCAACCGACTCAAGAATTGCGGGAGCAAGGGGTGCGGATGAAACTGTCTGCTGTTTCGGGTGTTGTCAAAGGCAAACGTGTGGTGATGATTGATGATTCCATTGTTCGTGGGACAACCTCTCGCCGTATCGTTCAGCTTTTGAAAGAAGCAGGGGCGACGGAGGTTCATGTTGCTATTGGAAGTCCAGCGCTAGCTTATCCATGTTTTTACGGGATTGATATCCAGACGCGTCAGGAGTTGATTGCGGCCAATCATACGGTCGAAGAAACCTGCCAAATCATTGGTGCAGATAGCCTGACCTATCTTTCGATTGATGGCTTGATTGATTCTATCGGGATTGAAACAGATGCGCCGAACGGTGGTCTCTGTGTCGCTTACTTTGACGGTGACTACCCAACTCCTCTCTACGACTATGAAGAAGACTATCGTAGAAGTTTGGAAGATAAAGACCAGTTTTTACAAATAGAGCGGATAAAGACTCTCCATGAAAGGAAAGGAAGAGAAGATGACAAATAAAAAAATGCTTATGCCCAGTCAGGGTGTGGATGTTGAAGCGGGTTATGAAGTTGTTGAACGGATCAAAAAGCATGTGGCTCGTACGGAGCGTGCAGGTGTCATGGGAGCTCTTGGTGGCTTTGGTGGCATGTTTGACCTTTCAAAAACAGGTGTCAAAGAGCCGGTCTTGATCTCAGGGACTGATGGTGTCGGAACTAAGCTTATGCTGGCTATCAAGTACGACAAGCACGATACTATCGGTCAGGACCGTGTGGCCATGTGTGTCAATGACATCATCGCTGCAGGCGCGGAGCCCCTCTATTTCCCTCGACTATGTAGCGACAGGGCAAGAATGAACCAGCTAAAACTAGAACAAGTCGTTGCTGGTGTGGCAGAAGGTGTGTGCAGGCAGGCGCTGCTCTCATCGGTGGGGAAACGGCTGAAATGCCTGGTATGTATGGCGCAGATGACTACGACTTGGCTGGTTTTGCAGTCGGCGTGGCTGAAAAATCTCAAATCATTGACGGCTCAAAAGTGGCTGAAGGTGATGTTCTTCTCGGACTTGCCTCAAGTGGGTATTCACTCAAATGGTTACCTCTCGTTCGTCGTGTCTTTGCCGACTACACAGGTGAGGAAGTCTCTGCCAGAATTGGAAGGCAAAGAAACTCTAAGGAAGTTCTGCTTGAGCCGACCTCGTATCTATGTTAAAAGCTGTCTCTACCACTCATCAAAGGAAGAGTTGGTCAACGGTATTGCCCACATCACAGGTGGTGGGCTTTATCGAGAAATGTCCTCGTATGTTTTGCAGCTGACCTAGCTGCGGAAATTGAAGAAGACAAGGTTCCAGTGCTTCCGATTTTCAAAGCTCTTGAAAAATACGGTGAAATCAAGCATGAAGAAATGTTTGAAATCTTCAATATGGGTGTGGGACTCATGCTGGCAGTTAGCCCTGAAAATGTAGGTCGCGTCAAGGAATTGCTGGATGAACCAGTCTATGAAATTGGTCGCATCGTCAAGAAAGAAAACGAAAGTGTCATCATCAAATGAAAAAAATAGCAGTTTTTGCCTCTGGTAATGGCTCAAATTTTCAGGTGATTGCCGAAAGAATTTCCGGTGGAGTTTGTCTTTTTCAGACCATCGTGACGCCTATGTGCTCGAGCGTGCAGACAAGCTCGGCGTCCTGTCCTATGCTTTTGAACTCAAGGAGTTTGAGAACAAGGCAGACTATGAAGCAGCCCTTGTCGAACTCTTGGAAGAACACCAGATTGACTTGGTTTGCCTCGCCGGTTACATGAAAATCGTTGGGCCAACCTTGCTTGGAGCCTACGAGGGGCGTATTATCAATATCCATCCAGCCTCATCTGCCCAGAATTTCCAGGAGCTCATGGGATTGAGGATGCTTGGAAATGCTGGGTGTCGCTGAGAGTGGTGTCACCATTCACTGGGTGGACTCTGGGTGTGGATACAGGCAAAGGTCATCAAACAAGTCCGTGTGCCACGTCTAGCAGATGATACTATCGAAAGCTTTGAAGCTCGTATTCATGAGGCTGAGTACAAGTTGTATCCAGAGGTGCTGGATAGCTAGGAGTGGATAGGAGTAAATTTTTGAATAATAAAGCTGTTAAGACTTTACTGAGACAAAGTTAAAGAATTTGAAGAATTTATTTTAATGAGTATGAAAAACAATTTTACCCTAGTAATAAAAATTAGAAAATAAATTTCTAATTAGCTAATTGTATTACCTAATGTTAACAAGTTATGTAGTTTGGTTGTGGGATTTTGGTGATTTGTGTATTAAAATAGTTCTCTTATTTTTACTATGTTTTCTTTGATGTACTTTATTCATCTCAGTCGAAAGATTTGATAAAATTTCAGACGGAAAACCTAATAAATTTGAAGAGCTATGTAGAGAAATAAAGTATGAATTGATTCTTATGTATGGAGAAAAAGCTAGTTATGCTGTAAAGTTGTTAATAGCTGATTTGACGAGATAAACGTGATAGGTCGATTACGATATGAAAGTTCAATACAATTTGTCAGTAGGATTGGTATAATTTTTAACAACGCCTTTTGTCACTTTGGCTTTTAAATAAATTATTTGTTGCAGATGAGACAGCTATTTCTGTTGAAACATTTTTGGGTTTAATTTTAATCGTAGCTATAATAGTATGGTTGATTAGTGTCATAGATAGTGGAATAAAAATATTATTAAATACCCCATATGGGGTAAAGCACGAGAAGTATATCTAATAGATATTTTATACGAAGTTAAATATATGGTTTTGGAAAAAGAGAAATAATGACTAAACGCGCCTTAATCAGCGTCTCAGACAAAGCGGGCATTGTCGAATTTGCCCAAGAACTCAAAAAACTCGGTTGGGATATCATCTCGACAGGTGGGACAAAGGTTACCCTTGATAATGCTGAGGTGGAGACCATTGCAATTGATGATGTGACGGGCTTCCCAGAAATGATGGATGGTCGTCAAGACCCTTCACCCAAATATCCATGGTGGGCTCCTCGCTCGTCGTGATCTCGATAGCCACCTTGAGGCGGCTAAGGACAATAAGATCGAGCTCATCGACCTTGTAGTTGTCAATCTTTATCCTTTCAAGGAAACGATTCTCAAAACCAGATGTGACGTACGCTGATGCGGTGGAGAACATCGATATCGGTGGGCCATCTATGCTTCGTTCAGCAGCTAAAAACCATGCCAGCGTGACGGTTGTGGTAGACCCTGCTGACTATGCAGTGGTTTTGGATGAGTTGTCAGCCAATGGTGAAACGACTTACGAAACTCGCCAACGTTTAGCAGCCAAGGTTTTCCGTCACACAGCAGCTTATGATGCCTTTGATTGCAGAATACTTCACAGCTCAAGTGGGCGAAAACAAACCTGAAAAACTTACTTTGACTTATGACCTCAAACAAGCCATGCGCTATGGGGAAAAATCCTCAGCAGGATGCCGACTTTCTACCAAAAAGCCTTTGCCGACAGACTACTCGATTGCTTCAGCTAAAACAGCTCAACGGTAAAGAATTGTCCTTCAACAATATCCGTGACGCTGATGCGGCGATTCGTATTATCCGTGATTTCAAAGACCGTCCAACCGTTGTAGCTTTTGAAACACATGAATCCCATGTGGAATTGGTCAGGCTGATGACATCGAAACTGCTTGGGACTATGCTTATGAGTCTGACCCAGTGTCTATCTTTGGTGGAATTGTCGTCCTTAACCGTGAGGTGGATGCTGCGACAGCTGAGAAGATGCACGGTGTATTCCTCGAAATCATCATCGCACCGAGCTATACGGATGAAGCGCTAGCCATTTTGACCAACAAAAGAAAAAAACTTGCGTATCCTTGCCTTGCCATTTCGACGCTCAAGATGCCAGCGAAGTGGAAGCAGAGTACACAGGCGTGGTTGGTGGATCTCCTCGTTCAAAAACCAAGACGTGGTCAAGGAAAGCCCAGCTGACTGGCAAGTGGTGACCAAACGCCAACCAACTGAGACAGAAGCAACTGCTCTTGAGTTTCGCTTGGAAAGCTATCAAGTACGTCAAATCAAACGGAATCATCGTAACCAACGACCACATGACACTTGGCGTTGGGCCAGGTCAAACCAACCGTGTGGCTTCAGTCCGTATTGCCATTGACTCAAGCCAAAAGACCGTCTTGACGGGCGCTGTGCTTGCTTCAGATGCCTTCTTCCCATTTGCCGATAACGTGGAAGAAATCGCCAAAGCAGGGTATCAAGGCCATCATCCAACCAGGTGGATCTGTCCGTGACCAAGAGTCTATCGAAGCCGCTGATAAGTATGGCTTTGACCATGATCTTCACAGGAGTGAGACATTTTTAGACATTAAACGTACAAAGAGTGCAAATTTGCACTCTTTTTGTTATAATGATATGAGATATACATGAAAAATAAGAGGTATTCATTATGGAAGAAATGCGATTTATTAAGTTTAACCCTAAAACAAGATAATGAAGAGTTATCTAAAGAATTTATTCGTTATTTTGAATCTAATATGATTGTTCCGATACTAGGTTCAGGATTTACAGTAGGAGAAGCTACTGCTCATGGGGAAGTAGTTCCTTCCGGTTTAGCTATGAAGAAACATGTTATCAAAAATATTTGAGAGTGAGAGCTTAAAAAGTGAAGAAAAAGAATATTTAAAAAGTCAAGATTTTTAGCACAGTTTCATCATATTATGAAAAACCGTTGAGGAAAAATGATAGAAGAAACTATATTAAAAACAAGACTTTCAAAAAAGTGAAATCCCACCTGAAGGGAAGAAGAAATTTATAACAATACCATTCAAAACAATTTACACTTTGAATACTGATGATGCTATTGAGTTTAATTCCGAAAAATATTGAAGTTATTCTTCCCAATAAGAGTTTATTAGATGAGGGATACTTTTAGGAGAATTCCGTAATGAAGGAAAAACAATTCTTTTAAAATTCATGGAGATGTTCAGGAATACCTAAAGTATAAAAGAACCTTTTTATTTTAATAAAGAACAATATGTTTCTAGTATTTCTAAAAATAAAAATGTATTAACTCAATTGGCTACGGATTTAATGTCAAATTGTGCAATTTTTATTGGTTGTAGTCTGGATGACGAAATTGATTTAATGTATGCTGCATTAGGAATGAGTTATGGTAAACAATCATTAAAAACATACTTACTACGTAACACGCAAAAGAATTAAATAAAATAGAAGAACATAAATTAACAAATTTTAATATAGATACTATTATTAAATTAGAATCTGATAAAGATTATTTAAAGTTTTATGATTTTGTTAAAATACAATACAGAAAAACTGTAGAGATGTCACATTAGCATTAAATCCTAAAATTATTTTTCGATAAATCGGATAAAGAAAAGTTTTTATAATGATATTTCATATTTAATGCAAACTTATCATATATATATAGATATTATAGAGAAATACATTTACCATCGTTTTTCATCTCTAGAGATGTAATAAAAAATAATTTTAAGAAAAATACAGCAAAGTAATATTATTGTTTTTATATGGGCACTAGATTTTCTGGTAAATCTTATGCATTAATTGATTTGTATAATAAATTTGCAAGAGATAATAGAGTTTTTATACCTCAAAAGACTCATATTGATTATGAAAAAATTAATTGATATTATAAAAATTCAAGAAATACTGTATTTTTATTGACTCGAATAATATTGGTAGATTGGTGTAGATTTTATTTTTAGAAAACAAGAAATTAATTTTAGAGAATAATATTAAATTAATCATGACACTTACGTCATCTGAAAAAGACAACCTTTTTATTCTGCAGAATTTAATGGATTTGCGATGATGGTGAAGAATTTATAAGTAGAATTTATATAGATAATATTTTTCTAAAAATGAAACAGATTCTCTTAATAGTTTAATTGATCGAACGCTAATTGGTAAGTTTGATTATTCCTCCAGAGACACTAGGTTACGATACTAGATAATATATATAAACGAATTGATTTATTAGATGAAAATGATTTTTGATATTTCAAGTATTATTAATAAGAATTTACAAGAGGGAGATATACAAGATAGAGTAATGGACTTACTAATACTTTTAGCCATACATAATAGTTCCATTACAATAAAAATATAGAGAAGTTTGAATTAGGCAGGAGTGTGACACAAATTGAGAGAAAGTTTCAACCTATTGTTCAATTTGCTTTTATTGAAGAAAGTGATGTTTTTGATACTTCTTCTCAAAAATTTCTTTGTAATTCAAATGTTTGGTTATTGAAAAGAGATTACAAAGGTTATCGATGGATAGTCAATATCATGAAAAAATAGTTGGAGCTTTATAAACGTATAATTACTTCTATTATTATTGCTAATAGTCAGAATAAACCTAAGCAAAGAAACGAGATTGCGAAGTATATTAAATTTGATGAAATCAATGATATATTTTCAAATAGTGCTGGAGGAGCTAGAAAAATTAATTGATAAAATATATGAAAGTTTGTTCGGTTTACTTAATGATAACTTCCAATATTTTCATCAGAGAGCTAAAAAGTTTATCTTGAGAGACGGAGATATAGATTCTTTTGAATAATGCGCTGTTTTATAAAAAGCCAAGAATGATATTGAAGTGTATTATAGCAGTTCTTATAAAGAAAAACCTGCATATAAGCATGTTTGTTATACACAAGCGGTAATATAGTGCAAAAATTGCCAAACATAACCATTTTGATGATATTCAAAGAACAATATGGCAATCAAAGCAATTACTGATGCTTTTTATGATAATGAAAATATAAATTATATAGAATCAGATAACGAGAGAGGTGTGCCAAACGATATAGTAGGATTTATAAAAAGTACACTATTCTGAAAAATTTTTCAGAAGATAATAGAGATAAGTTGAATAACTTATTTAATGAGGCTAATAAGTAATATCAATACAAGTTTTCAACCATCGTAGATATAGCAAAAAGGAATCATAGAAGTTGACAGACTACATATTTTTATAAGTAAGGATGCTTTCTTCCCATTTGCGGATAACGTGGAAGAAATCGCTAAAGCAGGTATTAAGGCGCATCATCCAACCGGGTGGGTCCGTCCGTGACCAAGAATCCATCGAAGCTGCTGATAAATACGGCTTGACCATGGTCTTCACAGGCGTGAGACATTTTAGACATTACGAAGCAAAAGGGAAGAAAACCGTTTCTTTCCTTTTTTGGCTTAAAATACTAAGTGAAACAAGATTAAAACGAACGTTTGTGATATAATATTACTAAATAATTCGCAAAAGAGGTTTGATGAGATGAAGCTAGTTAGTTGTCGGCTCAGGTGGTCGTGAACATGCCATTGCTAAGAAGTTGCTTGAGTCAAAAGACGTTGAAAAAGTCTTTGTGGCTCCGGGAAATGACGGGATGACTCTGGATGGTCTGGAATTGGTGGACATCTCTATTTCCGAACATTCTAAGCTGATTGACTTCGCAAAAAGTCAACGATATTGCTAGCGGTCCTTTATCGGGCCAGATGACGCCCTGCTGCTGGGATTGTGGATGATTTCAATGCAGCTGGTCTCAAGGTTTTGGTCCGACAAGATTAGCAGCGGAGCTGGAGTGGTCCAAGGATTTTTGCTAAGAAAATCATGGTCAAATGCGGCGTTCCGACAGCAGCCTATGGCACATTTTCAGATTTCGAGGCAGCTAAAGCTATATCGAAGAAAAAGGTGCCCCAATCGTAGTCAAGGCGGATGGTTTGGCGCTTGAAGAGCGTCGTCGTTGCTGAGACGGTTGAGCAAGCGGTCGAAAGCCGCACATGAGATGCTCTTAGACAATAAATTCGGTGATTCTGGTGCGCGTGTGGTCATCGAGGAATTTCTTGACGGAGAGAATTTTTCACTTTTGCCTTTGTCAATGGTGACAAGTTCTACATCATGCCAACGGCTCAGGACCACAAACGTGCTTACGATGGCGACAAGGGCCCCTAACACGGGCGGGATGGGTGCCCATGCGCCAGTTCCTCACTTGCCACAGAGCGTGGTTGATCGGCGGTTGACACCATTGTCAAGCCAGTCCTTGAAGGATGATCAAAGAAGGTCGTCCTATCTTGGTGTCCTCTACGCGAGGCTTATTTTGACTGCTGGCGGTCCTAAAGTCATCGAGTTCAACGCTCGTTTTGGAGATCCAGAAAACACAAATTATCTTGTCTCGTCTGACCTCCGATTTTTGCACGAAATATCACGGATATCCTCGATAGCAAGGAGCCAAACATCACTTGGACGGATAAGGCGTGACTCTGGGAGTGGTTGTCGCGTCAAAACGGCTATCCGCTTTCTTATGAGAAAAGGTGTCAAGCTTCCAGCCAGACCGAAGGTGACATCATCACCTACTATGCGGGGGCTAGTTTGCGGAAACCCAGCAGAGCACTGCTATCCAGCGGCGGACGTGTCCCATATGCTCGTCACCACAGCCGATACCGTCAAAGAAGCCCAAGATACCATCTACAAGGAACTCGACAAACAAAACACAGAAGGCCTCTTCTACCGAACAGATATCGGAAGCAAAGGCTATAAAGTAAAAGTATAAAATAGCGACGAAGTCGCCAAATACGATAATGGTCGTTTGACTTTGCGAGGCATGAAGCAAAGCTCAATATAGAGCAATCACCGCTGTTGTGAAAGAACGATTGGATTATAAGTCAATCGTTCAGGGAAATCGGAAGACTCTTGGGCTTCCGATTTAAAGCGTGAAACACCTTTTGGTGGCTGCTGCCGTCCCTCACAACCTAAGGTGATTGTTGAAAGGAAGAAAAGGAAAAATTATGACTAAACCAGTAATTTCCATCATCATGGGCTCAAAATCCGACTGGGCAACCATGCAAAAAACAGCTGAAGTTTTAGATCGCTTCGGTGTTGCCTACGAAAATAGTCGTCTGCCCATCGCACGCCCGACCTCACGTTTCAGCATGCCGAAGAAGCCCGCAGTCGTGGTATCGAGGTCATTATCGCAGGTGCGGGCGGCTCAGCCCATTTGCCAGGAATGGTCGCAGCCAAAACAACCCTTCCTGTCATCGGTGTACCTGTCAAATCGCGTGCTCTTTAGCGGTGCGGACTCGCTCTACTCTATCGTACAGATGCCGGGTGGCGTGCCTGTGGCGACAATGGCTATCGGTGAAGCAGGTGCGACAAATGTGCACTCTTTGCCCTCCGTCTCCCCTGTCATAGAGGATCAGGCTATCGCGACAGCAGCTGGCTGATTTCGCAGAAGAACAAGGAAAATCGCAGAGGAGTCTACAAAATGAGCTCATCTAAAACAATCGGAATTATCGGTGGTGGTCAGCTGGGACAGATGATGCCATTTCTGCTATCTACATGGGCGCAAAGGTTATCGCGCTGGATCCTGCGGCGGATTGCATGACCTCTCGTGTGGCGGAAAATCATCGTGGCTCCTTATAACGATGTGGATGCCTCCGTCAGCTAGCTGAGCGTTGCGATGTCCTCACCTATGAGTTTGAAAATGTTGATGCTGACGGTTTGGATGCTGTCATCAGGGATGGACAACTTCCTCAAAGGAACTGACCTGCTCCGCATTTCTCAAAATCGTATCTTTGAAAAGGACTTCCTTTCCAAGAAGGCCCAAGTAACGGTGGCTCCATACAAGGTTGTGAATTCTAGCCAAGACTTGGCGGAGATTGACCTGGCCAAAAACTATGTCCTCAAGACGGCGACTGGTGGCTACTGATGGGCATGGGCAAAAGGTCATTCGCTCAGAAGCAGACTTGGAAGAAGCCTATGAACCTAGCAGATTCAGCTGACTGTGTCTTGGAAGAATTTGTCAATTTTTGACCTTGAGATTTCTGTCATCGTATCAGGAAATGGCAAGGGATGTGACGGTTTTCCCAGTTCAGGAAAAATATCCACCGCAACAATATCCTATCTAAGACCATTGTGCCTTGCTCAGATTTTCTGCAAGTCTAGCTGAAAAAGCCAAAGCAATGGCAGTGCGAATTGCAGAACAGCTTAACTTGTCTGGAACCCTCTGCGTGGAGATGTTTGCGAGCAGCTGATGACTATCATTGTCAACGAAATTGCGCCACGTCCACACAACTCAGGGCACTACTCTATAGAAGCCTGCGACTTTTCTCAGTTTGACACTCATATTCTGGGCGTTCTCGGGCACCACTGCTAGCTATCAAAACTACATGCTCCAGCTGTTAGTGCTCAATGTCCTCAGTCAGCATGTCGAGGCCGCTGAAAAATATGTCACAGAAAATCAAGCGCCCACCTCCACCTATATGGTAAAATAGAAGAAGCTACAACCGCAAGATGGACACGTGACTTTGTTTAGTGATGTGCCCGGATAGTGTGGTTGGAGTTTGGGGAGGGATTGATTTTTAGGTGAAAGCCTATGATTCAAATAATCGTAAATGCATTTGTTGAAAAAGGATAAAGACGGGGAGCAGTTGTCGAAGTCTTGTATGCTAGTAGCAATTACGAAAAAGTGCAAGCTAAGTATGAAGAGCTAGTTGCACAATATCCTGAAAACTATTTGGTGATTTATGATTTGCTATTGGATACAGATCTCAACGAATTACCCCACTATCCATCTGTGATTATTGGAAAAGAGGAATTTGAGGAGTCCTCTAACTTGAGTCATTAAGAAAATGAAAGATAGGTGAAAGAAAATATGAAATACTACGCTGTAAAGTTAGGCAGACAAACTGGAATTTTTGAGACATGGGGAGAAGCAGAAGCACAAGTTAAAGGATTCCCTAATGCAAAGTTTAAATCTTTCTCTTCGTTTGAGGAGGCTAAATCTTATCTTGAAGATTCTAATCAGAGCCAATCTAGTAATCTAGTTGAGTATGAGGCTTATGTAGATGGCTCTTTTGATAAAAATAAAAATCATATATGGTTCGGGTGTAGTTATAATTAAGAATAATGAAGTGATAGAAAAATTTCATTTTCGGGTTCTGATGAAAATATATATTGAGAGTTACTCAGATTGCAGGAGAGGTAAAAAGCAGCCCTCTCGGGGCGATGGAATGAGCTGTTAGCCATAATATTTCTTCGATTGCTATCTATTACGACTATGAGGGAATAAGATCATGGGCTTTAGGAGAATGGAAGACAAATAAAAGCTGTCTCTAAAGACTATAAAATATAAATTTGATGTACTTTCTAGGAAAAATCGATGTATATTTTAAAAAGGTAAAGGCTCATAGGGTATACTTCAATGAACTTGTTGGATGAATTGGCAAAAGGTGCAGCATTAGGAAGAGTATTTATTTCTGAAACTAATGAGGAAAAAGTAATGTTGAATCTAATCTATCTGAATTTTTAATGAACTCGGGATTCTGCTGACAATCAAGGGAATTTAATTTACATAAATGATTTTATAGTCAGTGATAAAAAGAATTGTGAAGTTTATAAAAAGATAAATGGAAGTCGAATGGAAGAAAGGTTGGAGAAATAAAAACTAACTTATGAATTGGATTTTAATAAAAACTATTGACTGCCAAAAATTGAAGCAGATGAGGTTACAGAATATAGAATAGAGTGGTAGGAGTATGTGATGGGAAAAGGATATAAGAATCTTAGACTGAATCGAGAAGAAATAATTAACTCTAGTAAAGAGCTTCTTTTGCTTCAAAGAGTGAATTAGAAGCAAAGGTTGCTGATATTTTTAAGGAAATAAATTCGAAAATGGTCTAAAAATAGATGTATAGTGAATACAAATCAAGGTGAATTTTTTCTTGATGTCTTTTTCAAAAAAGATGGTAAGACAACTCTTATGAGTAATGGAGGAGACAGCAAGTTTCTGACATTGAAAGAAAAGTTGTGTGATTATATTGTCGAGAATTGTAAAAATAATGAAAATCAGGCAAGTTCACAGGGTTCCATGGTTTACGGCTAAAAATCTGATTAATGAAGATGTTGAGACTGTAATTAGCCTAATTGAGGATTCTGAGTATTGTAAAGAAGAATTGTCTCATTCTAAAAACAATGGATATCCAGCATGGAAGTTTAGAGGGTTCAAGGTGAAGTCTAACAATTACCTATTATAATAAAAATAATGATGGAAATGGTAAGCTTCTCTTGTAAGGTAAACCGGAATTATTATTTTTAGAATCAATTGAAATACTTACTCAGTTATTTGATACGGATGAGATTGAAACAAAAGTTCAATGATAGTGGTTTTTGAAAGTCAAATTGACGAGTCAATTATTCAAAAAATGATATTTTTAGATATAATGCCCAATGCTTTTGATAAATTACCTAGTGATCAGTTGAAGAAAACTGTAAAACAGGCGCTAATCTTCAAAAATTTTCAAATCTAATTTTTGAAGATTATACAGTGCTATACTTTTCCAGCATACCGAGCTTTAGAGGGCATTTAAGATGGATTTTAAGTGAGCTTGATATTGATTGTCTAACTAGGTTAGATTCTAAAGGGAAGCCAATGCCAACATCATTCTATATGTTTGATAAGGTATCAAGTGAGGGAGCATACAGCTATATTTTACAATCCTGCTACCATGTGAATGTTGAAAGTAAATACCTAACTAAAAAGAACAGTTTCTAACATATATAAAGGTGAATTGTATCAAATATTGAGTGACGAGAGAAATAGTTATTTCCATTGGAAAAAGTTTGAACCTGGACTTTCTTTAGATGAGACTGCGTTGATTGAAGATGAGGAGTAACTGCTCGAGTTATCATTGCAGAATGTTTGACTAAAATCGAAGAATATTATAAAACTATTCTATTAGTATTAAAAATTTAAAGGAGGTAGAAAATGTTTCGCATAGTAGAGACTTGAATTGGATAAGTATATGGCAATTGTTTATTCATGTTCTTATGATTCTCCGCTTTCTTACCTCTTTGATATTGAGAAACAGATAAAGGGAGTTAGGTATTGGAGATGGCTATATTCTGTTGATACCTTACTAAGTAAAGGAAATATACCTACAAGATTTTTGAAGCAAAATTTGAAGATGGTAAATTTGTGAGTCATCTTTTTCACAATATTGAAATTACAAAAAGTCCGAAATCAGAAAAAGCTAGTGAATTTTATAGAGGATCAGGGATAAATTTAAACAATTCCTTGCTAACAGAAGTACAGAAAGAATAATTAACAAAGGCTTAGCTCTGTAACTTTGCAATATATATAGTAGGAGAAAACAATGATCAACCGTTACTCGC
>BNJV01001179.1_pt1 | contig 24825 bp, 25 predicted proteins | sample 8540591 | NCBI WGS metagenome assembly BNJV01 (sample SAMD00202457, study PRJDB9452) | human saliva metagenome | host: Homo sapiens | reverse complement strand
ATCGGAACGAAGCACCGTCTGCTCATCTCCCAAACGGATGTATTATTCCGCGCCGCGCCGGTCGGCGTCCAAAGCCCCTTCATTTTCACCGGCAAGTGAAGGTGCGCGTACAGGAAGGTGTGCGCGAACCAGGCGTCATGGTGGTTCGCTATATAATGCCCACGTTGATTCTTCTGCACAACCCACTGCTTCTTCCCGCCTCCTCAAATAACGCCTGTCTTCAGGATTTGGCATTCTCATGCGCTCATACTCACCTGTCCAAAATCCGCTTGTCCAGTCACGTTGATGCTTAGTATGTGCCTTCCTCGTTGTTATGGCAGGAGGAAAATGCTCCTCAAATTCAGAAGATTGTTCTTGTCCTATTCTGTATTGGTATCAAGAGATGCAATCATTTCATCCGTAGCTTCCGGATAAGCCAAGTAATCAACATCAATCCATTTTTCCACTTATCCAATTCCTTTATCTTACCCATAAGACTATAGTCGTAAAAACCATATCTATGATTTTTTGCTGATTGTAATCTATAAAGTTATATAACTACCACCTAGAATAGCGTCATAATTTGGGCTTTTATGAAGTGAGGCAGCCATAGTCTCTGTCCTATTCGTATAATTTTGATTCCAGTTTAAGTCTCTTCCGTTACCTACCATCGCTGTCCTGTATAGTATAATACCTGTACCTCACCCTCGACATTAAGGTGGTCCCTGCACCATCATCCCAAGGTTTCCGGTGAGGTTATAAACTTTCTTTGTTTATCACAGTTCGCCCGCCTGATTCTTTTTTACTATAATTGTGGTAAGAAAATGAAGCCTTTCGTACTAACCTAAGAGCCTCAGCTTACCCATATATGCGGTTATAATGCCTTGACACCTTGGCTGTGACTATCCTGTGCCACCCTCCTCCTTCATCACCAAAAGTTTCACCACACAAACCCCACATTTAACTCCTTGCTCTTTAATTCCTCCTCTGCTTCTTTCTTGTCATTCAGCAAAGGCAAAATGCTGTGAAAGTTCATTCTTCTTATTTCCTATAATTTCATCACAGGACATGATAATGTCTGGCTTTAGGCAACAACTTCTTCTTTCTAAGCAAGCAAAACTCCTGTTTATATAGCCACACACAATGTGCACCTTCAAACAGTAAAAAATCCGTCAATAATTCTGACCGATAAAGGCACAGCCATATCCACGAATCGGCACTCAGTATTATTCAAGACTGTTTATCAGGTTATTGTAGAGCCTTGTTCTTTAGTTCATATCTTCTTCATGTTTATAATGCATATCGTCCGTCATCCCTAAGCATCTGTTCGCTCTTCAAACCACAGCCTGAATGAAGCTTATTCCGGTGCCTGATGTCCAGCTCTCACAAACTATTTCTAAAATATATAAATCAAAATTTTTACTATATGAGCTTCCTCCATACAGCCTCCACTTTCATATCGCCCAGTATGAAGCCCCAATAAGTTCAGTAGTTTTGCTTTTCAGGTTTTCATTTTAAGTTCCGTGTGCCAGGTTCCTTCAAAAGTCTAGTTCCCTATATCCTGCAGACCTTAGGTGTGAACCTAAAATAAGCGCGTCGACTGGCTTACTAAATCCCTCACACATCTGTGTCATCCGAATCACCTGTCATTAGTTGATGATGATTAGATAGGTTCGCTAAGAGCGTGTGTGTGCTATTCTCTTAACAATCTCTCTCATCCTCTGTGGCTTATTCCATAGATTTCAGCCACCTTGCTAACTTCTCAAGATAAGCTGCAAGCACTCATTGTGATGATAGGGAGGCTTCCCACCGAAGCCGTCATCATGTATCTGCATCCCATTTTCAGAAATATATTGTTGTTATATTTCCTTTCATTGTCAAGCACAAGGGAGAGAATGTGGTAAGTCCCAGAATTCCATCACTCCCCAGTTGTTGAAAATCCTTTTTAGATTTGCAGCCCGCATAGTACTAAAGAGCCCTGCAATCTTTTCTTTACACCATCTGTAATAAGTGGGCTGTCCGCAAATAGCGCTCATAGCCCTCACCCAGTAATCAGCCCTTAGTCCCGTTTCAAGCGTTCTCCAAATCGCTTTATCGCTTTGCTGTCTATGTCGATGTTCTCATCTGTATCCAGTCAAGGAGCTGCCCTATAAATGCTTTTACATACTTTTCATTGCCTGTAAGTCTCATAGGCCTGTCCCAGGCTTATCCAGTATCTATGCCTGTTTAGCTGAAGAGATGAATTCTCGTCTGTCATTGAGGAACGTAATTCCACTTGATTTTCCTGTCAAAATGTGCGACTTCACTTCAGTGGCTTCCATGTCCCACGGAAGCCTGAATAAGGTATTTCTCTGCGGTTTCATCAGCTGTCTCCATATAAGCCATCATTTCACGCAGTTTTTCAATGCAGAAATCTTGTTACTATTTTAAGGCTTCCTCTTTGTCACTGGCAACTTAAGTGTTTTTGATTCATCCCACAGCACTTCAGAAGATGCTGTCATAAAGCACTTTCCCTGCCCCAGAAGTTATCCGTCCATAGCACAAAGTCATATTTTGGCGTTTCATCCAGTTTTATAATCTTTGCTTCAAGCTCCCTCGCAAGCATTTTATTCTCTTTAGTATCCAAGTCAGAGTGGATGATCTGCTCTCGGGACTCTGCATGTAATATCATATAAAGGTATCTCTTAGGCTTACATATCACATCGTAGGCTCAGTTCAATTACATAGGTATATCTCTTGGTTCTGACACTCCAGCCATAGGTTGCGGGATCCTCACCATACGCTTAAACTTCTCCACAAAATCAGCCCTGCCAGGAGCTGGCACAGATAAGCTTACTCTCTCCTCATCCTCTTCACCTCTTATGAAATCTCTGACAGTCCCTCGCCCCTACCGTGTATCAGGTATAAGACAGTTTAAGAGTCCGAGGATGGTCGGCATCATCCTGACTTCCCATATGCATAAGGTGCTCAGCATTCTTGTTCTCATTTCCCGGCAATATATGTACGGACAAATGGGATCTCTAATTGACTCCTCCTTACCAGACATGCTTTTCCCCATAAGTCCATCGTGCAGACCCATCATACTCTCCATGTGTCAGCCGAAAGGATGACTATGGGTGTCATCATCATAAGTGTTCATCTTTCAGATAATCTCATTATTCATGACGCTTATCCGACGCTTATGGCTGCACAAATGCTGCTCTCGTGGTAAGGAGTCATCTCTCCTCTGTCATTGGTGCCTCTTCTGCCTGTGCGTGATGAATCCTCCCAAACGCACATTATTTTTAAGCTTGACATGTTGTCATAGAGCTTTAAGATATTCTTCAGGAACCTCACTATATATGCTATGTGGAGGATTCCAAGAAATGTAAAGGGCAAAAGGCTTTGATTTAATCCCTCTCTTTTCTCCAGATAATCAGCCTTATCGGTCTCTATGTTCCGAAGGACCACTGGTGAAATTGATCATTTCATCTGGTGCCCTGCCAGTAATGAGGTGTGATAATAGATGCTTGTCGAAAGGTTCCTTGTAGGATGCCAGTAGTCAAATCCATGATACTTTCTGACACCGAGGCGAGATATAGCATCCCAGTCTTTGGCTCCCGACTTTGGCTCAGCGCAGTAGGTCTGCATCTCAGCCTCATCCAGATGCCATTTTCGATATGGGCCGCATCATAGCCTTCCTTCTGAAAGCACATCTCCCACACAGATTTCTTCATCTTTTAGTCTTTAAAGTCCAAGCCGCTTGCCGCGGATGGTGAAAACCCTGCGGAGAGAGGATATTTTCCAGTCATTAGGCTTGGCTCTGTGAGGAGAGCAGACAGGAAAGGTACGTTAACGCATGGTCGCAGTCGTCGATTCCTCACAAAACCCGTCCATAAGCGGAGTTAGCACAGGACCTTTCCTTGGCATATCCCATGCTCGCATCTCCACTGATCACAGCAAAATACCAGATTCATTTGAGGCCCTTAACGCCTCCTGCAGTTATACCACACCACACCTAATCTTTTTGACAGACCTATGTAAAGTACAAAGTGTAGGGATGAATACTACGATAACGGATGCGAAAAGTCCTGACCAATCACCGCTGTACTCATCATTCCGTTGATCATTGAGAAGAGTCCCAAAAGCTACAGGTCTTAGCTTCTCTGAGTTTACGAAAAGAGCAGTGAAAGGAAGCACTCATTCCATATGTGCTACGAAGTCAACTATTGTAACGTTACCACACCGCCCAGTGCAGTGGGAATACAATCTTCCGTGAAAGTCTTTCACAGGTGATGACTGTCTATGGCCGCAGCTTCTTCATAGGAAGCCTTTGAAATATTGTAGCAAGTAAGCCATAAGGAGGTAGTTGTATAAGGTATCTTTGCACTGCCACAAACAGTACTAAAGTACTATTCTGTGTTGTTTGAGAATGCATTCCCAAGCACTCCTGTTCTTGCTACCCCAGGTAGTATAGAGAGTGAATAATAACCATTATAATCGGAATACCCATTGTACCTGCAAGTGTCGATGTGTTGTCTCTCTTCCCAGATTCAAATCTCTGAGAGTACATGAGCATAAGGCGCGCAAATCAGAGAGAAATGCACATAAACAGGACTGCATAAATAAGGGAGTTGTCAAAGAACACCGGACACATTTGGACGATACCAGTGCTCTGTAGTGTTTTTCAAAATGGAAGTGTCCCTGTCAAATCGAAAGATATCACCCGAAAAGTATCATCTGCTGTAGAAGGACAAACTCGCGCAACTTACATCCATAAGTGTAACTACCGTAAAAATAACCAGGTAATTATAATTATATCCCGGCAAAAGCTTAATTTCCTTCTTGAAATTGGTGCTGGCACAGAATCTGCAAGTTTTAAATGTTTTCATAATCTCAACCTTCTTCGTATTTGACTATTAGAACTCTAAATCATCGTCATCCTTAATAAATTTGTTGGCAAGCTTGACAACATAATCGAAGACTAAAGCACAAAGGAATAATGCCGGTAGCCGCGCGGCTGCCCGGCATCACGGAAAGTATATCTGCAGTTTCGGCTCCAAACACCTTGGTATACATATATACCATAGGAACCTGAGTGAAGTATCCGCTGTAAGAGAAAGAGCTGTGACCGATATCACTGCTATTCTTATGGACCACATGATAATATTGGTCGTATGCTAAGAAGAGAAGGGTAATATAGAAAAACCACTGAACTCCATTGGCACTCGTCTCATTCCTGATGCCTCATAGTATTCTTTCTTTCTTTGCTGACTCTCGATGCCGCTTAACGATATAAGCATATGATGGCGCCTATCATTCGAGCAGCTAGGAAATAAGAAGTGCCCGTGAATGTATGTTCCGCATCCAGCCACCGTGTTTAGCAAGTGCTCTCCAGACCCAACATTCTAGTTAGAATGTTGTTAAAATCCATGAGAAGAATTAAATACATACAGAACCACATAGTTGCCATTGCTACGGCACTATCATATAGGTAAGGCAGGTAAATAGCCGCCTGGAAAAATCCCTTGAATCCTATTCCGCTTGTCAGGATTATGGCTAGTAATAACGATACGGAAAGAGTTATTACACCACCTATTGTCCATATCTTTCCTATATTGATAAGAGACTGCCTAAAACAGTGAAGCATTAAACAAATCAATGTAATTGCCTCAGTCCTCTAAATTCCCATCTACTAACCGGGTCTGTAATCTCCACAATTCTAAAAAGCTCGAGTGATTACAGTTCTGATTATAGGATAGACAACACTGCAATAAACAATAATGTTGTGGGAAGAGTAAATGCTAAAATCATACTTCTACTGCAGCTTCATAAATATTTTTCCCTTCTGAACAAACTCCTTTAGTATAAACCCTGGTTTGGGGTAAGTAACTTATAAAACACGGGTCAACTAACAATCCGTTACCTGCCTGCCCCTATTATGCTACATTTGTAAATCTAAGTACAACTCACATATTTGTTAAAAACAAAAACTATAAATCCTGTCTTAGTCTTACTTTCCTGCAGCTGCCTCTATGTTAGCAACGAACCTCTGCACCTGTAATCTGTACCTGAGTAAAGCTTAATCAAGTTCTCCTTTAATGCAGGTGTAATGTCAGGATTGCTTTCTGCTCCACCCATAATCTCTGTACAGTTATCAAAAGTAAGGCTTTTACATCTGCAAGCTGCTCTGGCCAGTTTTATTTTCTGTATCTGCTGTAATACTAATACTTTCTTTTGCCTAACTTCGTCAAATTTGCCTCTTGTCATCTTCTCTCGATGAATCCAAATGCTGCTTCAGGGTTCTTACACTTTGAAGTAATAGCAAAGCTCTGTCCACCGATAACCATAGCTTCTGTACCGTTAATTCCATTATTTACCCTCAGGATAAGCGAAGAAGCCCCATTCAAAGTCAGGTCCCTGTGATGTTCTTAACCTCGTAACCATGTAGGTTCCTACACAGTACATAGCAGCCTTTCCTGTTGCAAACTCAGTATTCTGTCCTGTAGGATATACGTTTGATGCAACCAGCTCTGGAAATATCCCTTAGCCTGCAAGGTCTGCGAGGTCGTTAGCTGTCTGTAAACCTCAGGTCTGTCCCAACCGTTTTTCATTTACGATTTTCTTTAAGCCTTCGCTTCCTACAAGTCTTCCAAGGTGCATACCAAATGCCTGTGCGCACATAAGCATCATCAGTAGTAATAGGTGTGATTCCGGCATCTTTTTAAGCTTCTGACAAGCAGTTAAAAACTCTGACCAGTTAGGAGGTGCCTTCTCGATTCCTGCCTGTCTGAAAAGCTTTTTATTGTAAAGATATGAATTAGCCTTAAACTGGAAGGTATTTCTTTAGTACTCATCATTATAGCTTCAGAAAAGTTTTCATCATAGTAGGATTGGAGCGTGGCTCATAATTATGCTCTTTAACTAAATCCTCAAGGCTGATAATACGGTCACCGTAATTGCTCTGTCCGGCACCGTCAAAGAAGTCTATCTGCTGATTTGCATCAAGAGCAGGAATCAAACCTTCTTTAATTCCTTACGTCCCTTAAACTCCAACCTCAATATCAATACCGGTCTCCTTCTCATAGTCCCTCAATAGCCTCAGCAACTACCATTCCTGTGGCTCTGTAGCTTCCAGCTTGACCAGTATGCAAGCTTTACCCTCGCTATAATCCTTAGCCTTTGTGCCTGAAGCAGTACTCTCGTCTTAGCAGAACTTGATGCTGCTGACTTTGCTGCACTTGCAGAAGCTGATTTGTCTGTCTTTCTGAGCTTCCACATCCTGTAAGTGCGGATACTATCATAGCTCCTGAAACAACTGCAACCCCAATTCTCTGTAACATTTTCTTTCTCATCAAAAATCCTCCTTTTTATTGATGTTTACGATGTATATGATTTTTGTACATCCCTTTTTGTTTGATTTTTATGTACAAACATTTCATACCAACTTAAATCTTGCCCACCCACATCAGTTATCGCAGTGATTCGAACAAAATATTTCACTGAACATTGTACACTCGGCATTGTTCTCAAGTGCTATATCAATCTTACATAGCATTACATCCGGCACAGGCAGCTTTTTATAAGGCAGTCAACCATTGCATTAAATGCCATATAGCCCTTTTTGTAAGGATTTTGATTCAAGACCGCAACCATTTCTTTTGTTTTAGAAACCTAGAGTTTCCTCATTTAGAGTCAGTGCCTATAATCGCAACCTCTTTTATCACCTCTCTTCTTCCAAGTGCCTCGACAAAAGCCACATTGTCGTGAGAGGTAAGTGCATATATCAGACAAATATCATCATATTTATCAAGGACCTCGCAGGCGTTGCGATAAAGTTCTCCTTTACGGTTCATCTTCCCTAGTGTAGCCTTTTACTAATCTCTAAAAGTAAGTCCCGGCTTATGATGCCTTATGTAATCACAAAACTATTTAGTCTTCCTTCATGAATCTTGAATCAGAACGTCCACTTGATACAAGCACCCTGCCTGTTTCAGGTGTAACTAGGGAAGCAAATTCTGCTGCAACCTTTCCTACCTGAACTTCTCTTGGGTGAATGCACATAAATCCCTTCAGGCGTGGTGATATGATCATCTATAACCAAACCTATATATTAGTGCCAGCAGCCTTTGTAGCTGCATAAGAATCTCCGGTGCCCTTGTAAATGAAATGTTATAACTCCCCGTAACTGTAAGAACCTTCTTGTGCTATCTCCTTAAGTTGTGCAAGCTGCTGTTCTTCATCATCACACACAAAGGAATTATCTCAACATTTAATCCTTTTCAATTCCTTTGCACTTTTTAATTCCAAGCCAGATGTAGTCGAAGTACATTTTCTTCTCCCACTTACCCTTCTGGAAGAACCACCGCCACTCTCTCGGTCTTCTCTTAATCGAAGCTGCGGCATAATTTTCCACATACCCCATCTCTCTGAAGTCTCTATAATCCTGGCACGAAGCGAATCGCTTACTCCCTCTTTACCTTTTAAGTGCTCTGTGAACAGAAACCGAAGATACTCCTAATGATATGTCTTTATCGTAACCATAGCTGAAGCCTCTTCTTAAAATCATCCATTTCCATCCAATAAGCATAAGTTATAATAATCTTTTGCTCATCTTTTTGTGAAAAACAAATTACGTTTAGCGTTTAAGTAACCGTTTACTATATAACATTTTATGATATAATCATTCCGATGTCAATATCCTTTGATTATATAAATTTTTAGGAGGTATTTATGTTATTGCACGATATTATTGAAAACTGCGGTGTGTTGTTCCTGTGGTAGTACTGGAGGATGCCAACAAGGCTGTTCCTCTTGCCAGGGCCTTACTCGAGGGAGGAATCAAGACCTGCGAGAGTTACTTTTTAGAACTGCTGCCGCAGAAGAAGCTATTAGACAAATTGCATTAAACGTTCCTGATATGATAGTGGTGCCGGTACAGTAGTCACAAAGGAACAGCTTAAGAGCGCTGTAGATGCCGGAGCTAAATTCATCGTTTCTCCGGGAAGCGATATCGAGGTGGTTAGATACGCTAAAGAGTTAGGGGTATATATGCTTCCGGGGCTGTAACTCCTACCGAGATAATGCAGCTTATGAAGGAAGATATCAAAGGTAGTTAAATTCTTCCACAGAAAACTACGGCGGACTCTAAGACCATCAGGCCATATCCCAGCCTTTCCCTAACATCAGGTTCGTACCTACAGGAGGAGTAGTTTCATCAAACTCTCCACCTATCTTGAGTTTGGTAAAATAGCTGCTGTTGGAGGCTCCTGGCTGTGCACAAAGGACCTATAAATGCAGAAAAATGGGATGAGATAACACAGGCTGTCAAAAGAGGCTATGGAGATTTTCAGGAAAGTAAGAACTTATAACTGCCACCATTTGGCTTGTGGTTTATGACATATTGGGAAAGTTGGGATCTGTTGCGGTGGCCACTTTGGCTTGTAGCTTATGAAAATAAACGATATGAGTAGATAGCCATTTTTCGGCAAAGGCAAGCGGATTTACGAATATTTTGCGAGGATTATAAGACAAACGAGGAGGAGGCAAAACATTTTTCATAACTTGTTTGTGCCTTGAGTGAAGCGAAAGGAATGATAAAAATTATGAATTTACAGATTAAAAGCAAGGAAGAATATGCCTATGACGAGGTATCAATGGGAGGAGTTATGCTACGCCTCGACCCGGGTGAGGAAGAATAAGAACTGCCAGGAGCTTTGCGGCCTATGAGGTGGCGGAGGAATACAATGTAGCAAGAGGGCTTGCCAAATGCTTTGGCTTTAAGACTGCTGTCATCACCTCTCTTGCAAAAATGATGTGGGTTATCTCAGAGGAAATGATTGATGCAGGAAGGTTGACTCTCAGTTCATACTGTGGAAAGACTTTGACGGCATCGTGGCAGGGCTGTTAGAAACGGACTTAACTTTACCGAGAGAGATGGGAGTAAGAGGCGCCCTGGTATATCCGATCGCGCCAATACCGCTGCCAGTAAACTTAAACCGGGCGATTTTGACTTTGACCACCTTTGGCAAATTAGGTGTCAGGTGGTTCATCACAGGTGGTATCTTTGCTGCCCTCTCTGAAGCACCGCAGAGTTCACCATCGAAGCTGTTAAAAGCAAAACAGTACGGTACTGTTGTAAGCTATGACTTAAACTACGCCCGCCCTTCTCTTTGCAGCATAGGAGGCCTTGAAAATGCAGGAAAGTGAACCGTGAAATAGCCAAAAATAACGTCAGATGTAATGATTGGCAACGAGGAGAGATTACACTGCCTGCCTCGGCTTTTTGAAGTGCCTGGTAAATGCAGAGATCTTACCTCTCTTAACTTAGACGGATATAAGCTTATGTTAAACGAGGCAACCAAGGTATACACCAACTGGAAGGCGCGAGACAACTCCGTGAGGTTAAGACAGCTACAATCAATGACTGGTCTGCAATGCTATGTAATGAGAAATCTACCGCGCAAATGAGTATAAAGGTCTTGAAATCCCCTGACAGAGTGGGAGGCGGTGACAGTTTTTGCTTCAGGTCTGATTTACGGTCTTGTATGGAACGGGCGATCCAGCCAGAGGCTGTGAAACTACGGCGCAGCCTGACGACACTTTGCAATGACTGCTCCGGGAGATACCTCGATGCAGACAAGAAAAGGCCGGAAGTTGAAGCTCTAATGTCAGCGGCTCTGCCAGAGGTTAAGAGATAGATACCCACAGTTAAGACACACTGGCACTCATTTTGATGTATTTATTGCGCAAGTCCGCTGTTAGTTACATACGTAAATGATAGGACAAACAGCCACATTAGGAATCACATTATCACAGTGATGGCTGCTTTTCAATATCCTCGCTCAACAGTCACTTTCCAGATGCTCATTCTTCCCAACCATCTGCCTCAAGTCTAATCGCACGACTCAGCTAAAAGCTATTAGCCACCCACAAGCACAGGTATTAAATTTTGCCCAACTCTTCAGGGATGTAGATGAGCTACCTTAAAACACACAGTCTCAGCGCTGCCTCCTTAAATCCCGTGCAAGGCTGGAAGCGTGCAAGCAGATCCATACAGTGCCCTCTGTCTCACTATGCTCCATGACATGGCTACACTCTCCAAAGCCTGCCTGCCGTGGTAAGAGAAAGCCTATTCGCTTTCTCACGCCTCCAAAAGGCATTTCGCTGGTAGCCAGATGGATTACCACATCATTGATGCAGCTGCCAAACCTGCCAAGACAGTTTTAACACCTTTTTACTAACTCTACTATCTGGTAAAGAAACAGTATAACGCCAGTGGATGCGGAGTGGCTTTCAACCACGGAGATTGCCTCATCGGCTCTTATAAGTAAGTGTTATAGAGTATTAAATGCCAAATATCTCTCACCCATGACAAAGACATCGTTCCCAGTTACATCTACCATAACAGTGGGCCTCCTAATTCCTGTTATTCTCCTCGTACGCCTCCGCCGCATCACTGTCTTTCCTTATCAGTCGTCCCTTTAGCCTGTTTAAAATGCTTTTCATTTACTATCTCTGCCATAGTCAGGATTCTCAAAGCGGTTTCGTTCAAACTGTGGAGTTATTCCTTTTGATTGCAAAAACCAAGCTCTCTCTATGCTACTCATCAGTCTGAAAGGACATAATCTGGCAACACAGGTCTCAGCCCACAGTTTAAGAACCTCCCATACTGACTACTCCTCCCATGACCAGGCTTGGTTTTGAAGCAGTCCACCATGGGGAACTCTTGCCGCAAGCTCGTTACAGGGTGAGTAAGGCACTTAGCTCTGCCGCATTACTTGCTTTCACCTCCTTGCTGCCCGTATATCTTGTCGAATTTCTTGCATCTTAGATTACTTACTGATGCTACTCTTCCTCCTGTGACTACATGTCACCAGCAGGATTAAAGCGCTCGTCGCATTTTCTTCACTATATCAGAAAGTCTCCGGGTGCATAGGCACTCGGCTACTGTAGCTGTATTTCCTGCAGCCAGTGCATCACGCAAGAGGCCACTAAGGTAAGGGAGTCAAAGGATAGTTCACGCGGCTTCAAGCTGTCAGCACATTTCCGCAAGTGAGAGTGGACTTCTAAAGCTGGTTGCCGCAAACTGTGCAGAGGGGTGAGGACATGTACTTTCTCTCATTAGCCCTCCGCAGCTGCTTTATGACCAGCTTGTCTCCAGAAATGGCAAGTCCCTATCTCGCCACAGAGCTCCGCCCTGCTCTTGCCAAGATCCACTCCTTCAATGCCATGCACAGCTCATCTTCATTACTAAGTATTGCTCTAGGCCTGTAAGCGAAACTAAGTCTTGATTCATAGCGCCCTTGTAAGCCCTGAGTTAGCACTTATTCTGCTCTTGATAGATCTATGTCCTGCTCCGTCATTTTGCTTTCCTCCCACAAACAGCAGACCACATGCTCTAGAGATCGCCTGTCTCTTCCTTAAACGACACAGCTCGTGCAGGTATCAACATTTCTTTACTTATGGTTCTAGTCGCGATTTTCAACAACTACTGATGCTTATGTCATCCTCTTAAAATTTATTGTATGAATATGCTCTCGCCGAGCAAGTACATCCTTAAGCTCTATCTTCTTCAGCCATCATCAGGATGGCGGTTCCACCTCATTTCCAAATACCCGATGCTGGTCCGACAAAGAAGTTTTTAGGTCGATTTTCGCCCTTTCTGTCGATGATAAGGTTCAAACTCCACGCTTCAAAGCGTCCGTCAGGGGAGCATCATATTTCCCGCTTATCCATATAGCGTATGGCCTTCTTTGGCTCTCCTTGGCTCTTCCGAAGCTTCACCTCTTCACCCTTTTCCTTTAGCGGATTAGGTCCATTGTCTCGTATCACAGACATAACATCGTCAAGCTTGTACGACTCCTACTCGTCATAGAAGAGGATATGTTTTCGCTCGCCGCCTTTTGTATTGCCGAATCCAGAGCCTATGTTAAAGCTCAGCTGTGTCCGTCGGTCCTGCAGCGCAAGTTCGCAATGCCAGGTATTTTCACAGGTCCACTCTCCTGCCCCAGCGTACCGAAAGTCTGTCTGAGGGTTGAAATTGACAGGTTTTTACTCGTTAAACTGCACCTCTCCCGAGACAACGCTGCGTGTTTGCTGATTATAGTAAGAAATGCGTGTTGTATTCCGGGAACGTAGCTATGACCAGACTGTCCATTTCAGGCTCATCCAGCCATAGCCACATCACACTTAAAAAGGCCTGCCGTCATAAAAGTTCTTAAAATTGCAGATTATATGCCTTTTCTCACCCATCGAAGTAGTGCAACAAGCTCATAAGACAGGTAAGTCTCTCTTATCTTGTGTGCAAGCAGTTCCTCCTTGCTTTCACTTGTTTCAGTGCATGTCAGCAGCTTACCCGCCAGGAAATGGTGTTAAGAGATGGTTTCTGCATGCTCAAAAGGCTTTGCCTGTAAATTTAAGAAAGCTTGCAGAGACTGTCCAGTCCCAGATAGCCGTCATCAGACATTGTGAGTCTACGTCAAAGTCTTTATTTAATATGAGATAGTGGTCCCACTCTTTAATCCTTACTGCATGGCTTTTATGTCCTTTCCTCCTGCACCACCTTTGGAACTGCTTCCCTAGACCACCCAGGCTCCGCCACATTCCGTTTCATTTTGTCTAAAAGGTTTTTGATACTCTGTGACTAGCCCTGATTTCTCATCTTAGTCACCTGAAACTTTATAATCACTATAAATTTGGGTTTCTTTCGATATAATTCTTACCGCAGTCATCTCTACAACTCAAAAGGAAGTCATTTTATTCTCTTTGTCAAAGCGGGATTGTTGTGTGCATAACATTCATTCCACAGGTGGTCACTGTTTGTTCATTTCAATCCATAGTACACTGAGTACACATCAAGCCTCCTTGTCAGGTATAGACCATATATTCCTCAGCAGACGTCTTTTTACCCTTTTCTCTTTCAGAGTATGCGCAATTCGACATGCCGTTTAATTTCCTGAAGGAGACCGACTTTTCTTTTGCTGCTACCGCTATGCGGTCCTCATCAGTCTTAAAATGTCTATAATTTTACTATCTCCAGCACCGTATCCTTCTGTCTACACCAATTACATAATTCTATGCTTCAAGAGCAAGCTCTTTTGCATACATGATATACTTAGCATTTCTCATGCAGAGCTCATTAACCCGGGTGAAATCACTGTCAGCTTACGCTTTGGTCACCAGCCGATATTTTACATAGCTCCCCGATGTAGAAGTTCATTATAGTCTGTGCTCCTGCACTGCCTCCTTATATAGATATCACAGCCACTATCAATCAGCTCGTGGCAGTCGTTACTAGCTGCTGTAATAGGAATGTGGTCCACTACAGTAAAGGTGTGTGCTGAGGAAGACCCGTATATGCATTGGCCAGCATCAAAAACAATGAGACCATAGATACCATTACCAGAGCAAGCATGGCTTTTTGCCGGTACGCTTTGCTTGCAGTAAAAGCGCCATAACCGGTGGCAGAAGAAATTGCCTTTGCAAAGGATAGCAGACCCTCTACTTCTTGTTCCTGCATAGTCAGTACGACAATGAGAGCTGCAACACATAATTATGGGACCATATACCAATAACTCTCCTGCCCCATTTTGTCAGTTCTTGTCTGTTCATACAGGCTGGTTCATCAGTGGCTCCCCCATTAACCAGAGTTTTCTTCATCCGATGATACATAAGAGCCCAATGCCTGTGCAGGCCGCCGCAAAAATACGAGCAAACCTATAAAAACCATCTTTAACATATTCATACCCCTTTTAGAACTTACAATCACCTAGAAAATCCCACAATTTATACGACTATTCTTTTACTTGATAATATCACATTTTAAAGGCTTAGAACAAAGGTGATCCTGCCTCTCACTATAAAAATACAGATAATTTCTCTCATGATCATGGTAATTGTGGCTTCCCATTGCATGATTGTACAATCACCTAAAAGCTCTTCCTCCATAAACCATAAATTATTGTCCTCATAATATAAATGACTTTTTACATCCGTCTACTACTGCAGGTGTAGTGGAGGTCCCACCTCCGGCTTTAAGGCTTTGCTGCCCTGCGTATATCTGTCACCTTCTGAATCTCATAAACCTGTCCGTCCTTCCACACAAGCTCTTCGGAATGAGCCTCCGTCCTTGGTAAACTCAGTCAGTACATCCACATATACCTTATAGCTATCCATCGATCAGCTCCTCCATTTTTAACATATACAAAATACAGATTTCACTTGATAAATCCTGTCTTCAGGCAAGTTTCTATACCGTAATCTATACAAAATATCTATATCTCTCTTTTATCTACATCGCCAAAAGACTGCTACAAATTCTCTTGTAAAGCAAGTTTCATTTGAACTTCATAGCTTTTGGTACTTCCATCACCAAAATACCCAATAGGATGTACAGGTATGATCTTCCTTAGCATTACAGGCAGATAAAAAATACTATCTCTGTACATAAGCCCCTCTGAATACTGTAAAATCAAATCTTTTTCTGTATATTGTCAACAGTGACATCCATCTTCATCCTCTTTTCCCCTAAGCTTAGGATCCATAACATATCTCCATTTGCTCCCAGTAAAAGTCTGTAACAAGATCTGAGCCACTGATTCCTATACTCCTTAGCGGCTTTTGATAAAATTCCATACCAAAAGCTATCAAGCTCTATATTCATTTGCAGGCAGACTATAGCTGTAAAGCATATAAGCTCTTCAGCTATCTTCACCTGTGATATTGCTGGCATTTTAAAACTTGGTCTGTTTTGAAAAATGAAATAATTCCCTTGTCTCTGATGCTTATTTCCACAGTTCTGCAACGAAATCCCATTTTCACAGAAAGCCTTGCAGCCACGCTCTCTGCAAGAATGTATAATCCAATCTTTACTCCCTCATCAGTTCTCTCCTTATCCCTCGAGTTGTGGTGCTGCTGCCTCACTGATTTAATCGGTGCGGAAGTATTTTCCAAGCTTTTACGGGAGAGGTATCATAACCATTGGCAAATGCATGAAGGATATTCCCCACCTTGCCAAACTAGTGAGGATGCCCTCGTCCATCAGCGCAAGGTCTCCTATAGTCTTTACACCCATTGTCCTAAACTATCTGTCGCCTCCCCACATATAAAAGATCGATACAGGGGAGCAGCCAGCTTTATGTGCTGTATTCATCCTTCCCCATGGTGGTAATGGCATCCGGCTTCTTGTAGTCGAGCCAAGCTTTTGCAAAAACCTTGTTAAATGAGACCCTATACTGACGGTTATACCAAGTTCCTCATCCTGTTATTTATTTCCTTTGCAATTGAATATCCGTCTCCCTTTATACTGCACTACGTCGCTCATCATAGCCAGGATCATCTATTCCAAATGGCTCTACCTTGTCTAGTGTATTCCGAATATATCTCCTGAGCCATCCTTGAAAATCTAAGATCAAAAGATCCATCCTTGCAGGGAAAAGATGAGGTCGGAACAGAGCTGTTTTCCTGCCAGAGCGCCATACCTGTCTTTACTCCGTCGCCTCTTTGCGCTCATAATCCGCGTGAGAATTATGCCATACCTTGCATCAGGGATTGCCCGCAAACCGCCACAGGCCTTCCCCCTAAAGCTCAGGATGGTGCAAAAGTTCAACTGAAGCATAAAGAAAAACAGTTGCAGTCGCTGTAAGTATGGTTCTACTCGCATCTGTGGCCTTCCTTTCCTAAAGTGATATATAAAATGCTAAATATCTTGCTGACCCCCACATCACTCCAATGATGTTGTATCTTTAAATCGAATCTATGTTCGAGCATCTTGTATATAATATAACTCTAATTTTATTGAATTTCGAGTATTAATATTTATTCTATTTTTATTGATTTAAGCTTGGATATTTGATGTTTTCGATGATATAATGTCAAACATAAACATAATCCAAGCGCACAAGAGAAATTTGAATTTCTTGACCCAGCTCACGCAGAAGTCCTTTCATTACTCATTCAAATATTTGGGTATGATTTTGAGGTTAATTTTGACACTCTTTTGATACCTTATACACAAGCCCAGAAAGGTAATTTCACTATGAAAGATTTGGGAAAAACCATGCATAAGACATAGAAAAGAACACAAGCTAAAGCAGAGCCAGCTTGCGGACAGGCTCACAAGTTACGGTATCGTAGCAAAAGCCAAATGCGTGCGTCGAATCAGGACTTTCTCTGCCAAGCTCAAGCAACTGCTAGCTATATGCGAGATTTTAGAACATTTATGATATATATACCGAGTTCATTGGAAACTAATCCCGACAATCCTTTCACCAATCTGAATAAAGAGGTATAGACAGGGTAATGGATATACCTATCTGCTTTGAAAAAGAGCGGAGATTATAAGACTGCCGAGATTATTCCTATCAATGTGATAAGAGAGAAAGGTTTACTTTGCCGCCTCGTATCAGCAGGCAACGGCTCCTTCTTAGACGGGAAGACCATGAAATATATTCTTCTGCAGATATACCTGAGAAAGGCTGATTTTGGGGTTCATGAGTGGAGACAGAGATGGAGCCTGTTTATAAAAGATGGTGAACTTATATGGATTGAGCAGACTTCTTCACTTGAAGACAGCAGAAACCGGCATTTTTCCTTGACGGCAATGCTTATGTGAAGAGTTTCAGAATAACAAAAAGGAGCTTATCTCGTTTCTCTTAACAAGAAATACGCCCTATATGCCTACTACGGAGAACAGTTCATTTGAGATTTTTGGCCGAGTTTTGAAACAGGGTGAGGTAATTGACACTAACCACCCTGTTGCAGATGCTTGATTTTAATGCTCCCATTTTCGACACTTAGAATAAAAGTGGCGGTAACCCTTGTATCTACTGGGTTTACGCCACTTTTTATAACTAAAAACGTTGTATGGAAAATGCTACTTCAAAAATATTTCTAATTTTTATTTAATTCTTTTTGGTTCATAGTATTTTTTTATCTAATCCAAGGCCGGTAATGGCATTTAGAGCAGTACACAAATCTGAGCTTGTGTAGGTTGACATATAGCATATATCCTCCAGATTAGCCACATTCATATTTTTAGCGTTTCTATTGTGTTCTCTATTGTAAAAATGTGTGCTATAATTATCAAGCTTCTTCTCAAGAAGACGGTAGATTAGCAAGGCTGTGTAACAAATCATAAAATGTGCAATTATTCTGTTTCGTTTCTGATGGAAAAACAGGGCGTGCGGATAAATTTGTTTTCATTACACGGAAGCAGACTTCAATCTTATAGCGGTTTTCGCTTACTTCCAGTATGTCTTTTGCTGAATCCTCCAGGTTTGTTGCAACGGCGTAGAAGCCGTCATATTTTTCTTCCTCATCAATAACTGACTGGTCAAGTATATATGTATCAGTAACATTTTTCTCCTGATTTTTACCTTTGATATACGCTTAATAAAGCGTGTTACATCATTGGGACCTTTCTTATAGGCTTTCAGGGTCAATATTTTTTAGAAGTTTTTTTGCACGTTCAATCTGACGGTTCCTTATATTTCTCTGATATTCCATCATTTTTCTTGAAAATGAAACGATAATATTTTGAGGAATTACCGCTTTTGATTTCACTTTCTTAACTGCACCGTTTTTACATACCTTTTCCTCATAAAGCCCCAAATCAAAAGCTTTATCAGCAGGAATAATCTTATATATTCTGTCGTTATACAGGCTTATATTTTTTTCATCAAACCTGTCAAAGCTCTTCATAGAGTTTATGCTTGCTGGCTTATCAGTTGACAGCAGGCGGTAATCACAGTCGCTAAATACGGCCTGCTTAAGCTGTTCAGACAGCTTTTTAATTGACTGGGTTACAATAAAAAGCCCTTCCACCCATAGAATTAAAAGCTGCGTATGTTCAACGAACCAAGTCCTGCATCTGCGCAGTAAATGAATTTTTTACCCTTAAACATCTTTGTCAGTTTGGTTTCAAGTGGTATAGCTGTAGTCTGCTCATTGTCAGAACCTGATGTAATACACATGGACAAAGGGATTCCGTCTCTATCCATAAACAGACCCATCTGCGCAATAGGATTAGGGCGGTGTTCTTTGCTTGGGCCCGTATTTTCTAAGCCCTTTTATAAACTCACCGGTTACTTCGTCTACATAATCCTCATCATCAGTTTCGGTTTCAAAGTAATAGTTTGAGCAGTCATAGAAGCAGACCGATGTATCCCTTTTCACAATCTTACAGCTTTTTTCATAAAGATGGCTGATATACTCATCATAATGCTCCTCTAAAATATCCATGGTGCGGAAGAATATGCACATAGTCAAAATCAGGCTTTTCATAATACCTGCTAAGGTTCTGATGTGTTCCGAGTTTTGAATCAGGCTCAAGAATGCGTGAGCAGGTAAGAAAGCGGTTAACCAGGTTTGGGTCAAACTCGTTTTTCATATCAGCAGTAACCGTTTCAAAAAAAGATGCAATCTCAAGATCCTTATAAAACTTTTGAAGGAAAAGGTAGCCAATATTTAAAAGGGTGCTCTGCGAACAGGTTGAGCTTGAAGACTTTATTTTTTCAGCAAAATCAACCTTAATCTCTAAAGATACCTTGTTTTCCTTTCTATAAACCTCATTATATTTATTAACCTCGTCTTTTGCGTATGCAAGCGGGTCATCGGTAATCTTTAGAAGCTCAGAATGCTTTCCAATACGTGCTACATTTTTTGTTGTTGTTTTCTTTCCGTTACGGATACCAAGCTGTATAAAGTAGGTTGGATCCTTGGATTTTTATCATACCATAGTTTCATGCACCTATTATATCACACTTTTTAATAAGAATACAACACCATACAACGAATAAATTTAAGAAATTTGACAAAAAATACCGCATTTCTGCGGTTTATAGAGTTTTAGTTAGTTTTGAAGTGTCGAAAACCTGACACTAACCACCCTGTTGCAGATGCTTGATTTTTAATGCTATATACTGTATAATCAAAATAAATAGGGGTTGTACCGTTCCCCAAGGTTTCTTTTTGAAACTGGGAGCATAATCTCTATTTTATCTCTTGAACACTTTTTAATATTTCCCATTTTTATCAGTATTATTTCTGTTGATGCTTTGGGTATGTTTTGAGCTATATATGGTTTTATTTTGTAAATATACATCGTCCATTCCTAACACTGTATTATCTAGGCAGATTATAAAATTATCAGCCTGTGCCTTACTTTTCCTTACCAAATCATAAATTGTATTTTTTCCTGAACCTATAGGTATTTTCAAATCATATTTTTCACCTTCAATTAAATAATCAGGTGTTTTTATGTGGATATAGAATTCTAGGAACTAATTGTATTGACTTTCCATACTTTTTCAGAAAAATATATTAGCACTCTCTACTTGATTATGATCAAGTAATACGATATTGTCCACCTTTTATACAGTTCCATCTGCTTCATATTCCGTTAAATCCCTAACCTCTTTTCACATTCCTCTGTGATACTTCTTCATTTCATCTGTTATATCTTCATAATAGGTTCTACTTTAACATCTTTTTGGTTCCCTTCAAGTCTTTTATATATTTCTTTTCAATGCTTATGTGCCATCACTTCTGCCTTTACAAGGTGGATTGATTTGGATTACTCGGTTATATGCTTGGCGAGTCCGCATAGTGCCCTGTCACAGATGCTTGATAATGTGTGTGCTAAGTAGTAAAAGATACAAAAAGAGGTTTGTCGCAAGGCCTGTTAAGCTGCGGAGGGCTAACCTCTTTTAGCCTCACCTCACCAACTTATCATCTCTTATAATCACTATTTCATCAACAAAAATTTCGTTTCTGAAAAGCGGAATATTTCTTCGATTGTCTCGTAATTTCAAGAGGACACTTTACTTTTTCTCTGTTATTTTCAAAATAAACCTCTTTGATTATTTCTTTTTATCTTTTACAGCATCTTTTAATGTTCTTTTCCCTGAACCATAAATTCTTTTTAAATCATAAAATTCGTTATCAATTAAATAATCTGCTGAGGTATACCGTCAGAGTTTTATTTATTTTAGGTAGCATATAAATTTTTCTTTTCCTGAAACTTTTGATAGTAATATAGCTATTGCCTTCTCTTCTTCATCATATTCAAATCTTACATCTGTTCCTGATACCTTATAATTCACATTATTTATTATAAACTCTGTCAAGTCTTCCACTTTTGGAACTATTGAACCTCTGTTGTTTGTCCCACTTTTTGTTATATCTTTCATAATAGGTTCTACTTTAACATCTTTTTGGTTCCCTTCAAGTCTTTTACATATTTCTTTTCAATGCTTGTGTGAAGAAGTTTCAGAGCAGCAAAAAGGAGCTTATCGTTCTCTAAACAGAAATTATCCCCTATACCTGTTACGAACAGTTCATTTAAGATTTTTGGCTGAGTTTTTAACAGGTGAGGTGGCTGATGCTAATTAGATGCCATCACTTCTGCCTTTACAAGGTTAGTCGATTTGGGTTGCTTGGTTATATGCTTGCTGGTCCGTATAAAAAGCATCTGTTCAGCATGCACACAAAACAGTGCTAGTTAGTGTATAATTATAATTGGCAATAGAAAAAAAGAAGGGGTTGCTCCTTTCCCAATCATATGCAGTTTTATTTTATTATTGATTTGAGAAAAAAATAACATAAAGGAAAAAAACTGTATGACTAATGCTATTGTAAAAAGAAAAAAAGATTTCATTCAAGACCTTAGAGAAGAAAAATTTTTTGAAGAGGCCTGCAAGCTTGCTAGGAACACACTAAAATCATACTTGAAAACTATGATGATATTCTTTCAAAAAGAGGGATACTTCTAAATATAGGAATAAAGGAAAGAGAAAGACTTCGATAAGGACCGTATATGGAGATGTCGAGTATGAAAGAAGGGTGTACCAGACAAGGCTTAGAGATGGAACGAAAGCCCATGTTTATCTTCTTGATGAACAAATGGGTATGGAGAAGATAGGCTTAATATCTACTAATCTTGCAGAGAAGATCGCCAATTCAGTTACGGAACTCCCGTACAGGGCATCTGCTGAGATGTTAAGCTCTTCTACAGGACAGACCATAAGTGCGGGAGGCGTGTGGAATATAGCCCAGAAGCTTGGCCAGAGGATAACATCAGAGGAAGACCTTGATGTGAAGAAGATGAAGGCAGGCAGACCTGATGGGAAAAGGGAAATCGGAGTTCTTTTTGAGGAAATGGATGGAGTATGGCTTTCGATGCAGGGCAGAGGGCATAAACGCATGGGTAAAAAGGAGATGAAGGTCTTTACCATGTATGAAGGCTGGGATGCGGAGAAGGAAAAGGAAGGGCGCAGCACTCTAGTGGAGAAAGTGGTGTTTGCAGGCATGGATGGAAGCAGCGGATTCCACAATAAAAGAGAGGCCGTGATACAGAAGAAATATAACCCTGACGAAATAGGCAGGCGTATCTTAAATGGAGATGGTGGCAGCTGGATAAAAGAGCCTTATGATGACGAGGCGGTGTTTCAGCTTGACAGATACCATATTTATCAGGAAATTTTAAGGAAAATAAGCAGTAAAGCTGTACAAAAGGATATACGAAGGCTCTTTGATTCTGAGAAGATTGAAGAAATGTTTGCTTATATACGTGAGTATATAAGAGTAAGTAAAAAGCGAAGATGAAAGCGATAAAACCTGTAAAAAAAGCCGAGGAACTGTACGCCTACCTTCACAATAACAGAGAAGGGCTGCTACCGTACTACAAGCGGGGAATAAAACTCCCAGAACCTGTAGAAGGCATCATTTATAAAAACATGGGTATACAGGAAACACAAAAACTGTACACTGATAACGCTGAGAATGAAGCACAGGCGCATGAGATGGTCAGAATCAGGAGCTGATAACCTTGCGAAAGCTTCTGTGCAGGAAAGAAAACAAAGACCTGATAGAGACCGTCTGCCGTTACTCTGGGGAATTGATATTTGATGAGAGCCAGAGCGAGATAAAAGAGCCTCTCAGCGCTTCAAAAATCACCGTCACGAGACGGTAAAGGGACTTCCATATATGGAAGTAGGCAGAGGAAGCCTTCCACTAACCGGTACACCATTAACAGCAGGTAGAAAGGCATTAAGAAATTTTATACTTGGCAACTAAAGAAAAAAATATCTGTTCAGTGCATAACCTGGGCTTGTTTGTGATACAAAAAAATAAAAAAACAATGATAAAAAGAAAAAAAGGTAAGGAAATTTGCCAACGAGTACTTGACACAAACGGTGCTTAAATAATATTTGACTTTTAGTCTGAAAAACTATAATACAGATAAAGGAGATATCCATGTACTCATAGTTCTATTTAGAACTGTACAGCCGAATATCTCTTTATCTTTTCAAAACTCTCTTACTATATTTTCTTTTTCAATAAGACTATCTCATCAACAAATCTAGTATTAAAAAGATTTATATATTCTTTCAATTTGAGAAATTATATCTCCCTCAGCTAATCGGCACTCACTTATATCAATATAAAATTTGAAGATTGCCTTTTCTTCTTTTTGAATAGCATTATTTAGGACATTCTTTCCCTCTGTTTTATTGTCTTTAAATCATGTCTGACTCCATCTATCAGGTAATCATGCAGTTGAAATTCCTCGCGGATATGATATCCTTGGTATCATATTTACTTCCCTGCCATATTTAATTGCCAATATGTCTGCTACTTCTTTTTTCATATTGTGAATAATCAAGGACAACTATGTCTGCCATCAACCTTATACACAGTTCATTTACTTCATATTCCGTTAAATCCCTAACCTCTTTACATTCCTATGTGATACTCTTTTCCATTCGCTCGTTTATATCTTTCATAATAGGTTCTACTTTAACATCTTGCGGTTTACCTTCAAGTCTTTTATATATTTCTTTTCAATGCTTATGTGAAGAAGTTTCAGAACAACAAAAAGGGCTTATCTCGTTTCTCTTAACAAGAAATACGCCCCTATGCCTATTACGGAGAAACAGTTCATTTAAGGTTTTTGTCCGAGTTTTAACAGGGTGAGGGGGTTGGCAATTTTACCCTTAGTGTACGATACACTCACAATCTCTAAAATAAAACCAACTATTACCAAGATATATAAATTAATATCACTTACCACTTCTATAAAATTCATTGCCAAACTTGAAGAATTATCATCAGCAAACATAATATATGATAATATTTGAGCCTTAGACTCACCAAATTTGTAATATAAATAAATATAAATTGTATTGTACGCAATTAAAATACAGGCTATCACCAACACCACATTAATATCAGCATAATATCTACTCTGCTAAATATTACATTGGCAATTTTAAGCATCACATATACAGCTATAATTCAAAATAATACAAAAGTTGCCCTGCTACACTCTTACCAAGCATTATATTTCCTTTTGGAGCTAACAGTCTCATTATAAATTTATTATTTGATTTATTATCATCCTTGTCATACATTTTACTACGATGAAAATAAAATAAAAATGCAGGTACCATGAGAGAAGTGCTACAGGATAGTACTTGCTGCTGTCAAACACAATCGAGCTAAAAGAAGAGGGCGCTTAGAATTCCCTAATAATAAATCTATACCATTTAAGTAAATGTACTTATTCATTGTTAATCTTCCTTTAAAAGTACATCAAGAATTTGTTTTTATTATAAATAAATATCTCTCGTCTTCATCATAAAAAGCACCTCCCTATACATTTATTGTATCAGAGAAGGTGCTTTTATTCCACTAAAATTACACTATTTTTGCTTTGTACCTATCATAGCAGGGCACTTTTCCCCGCACATTTCTAACAATATATGCCTGTGCTTATTCAAAAGTGTTATAAGGGGGACTTTAGTCTTGTTAACGACTTTATATAGTCTAATTTACGAGACAATTACCCTCCTAAAGTTCTCATTA
>BNJV01001262.1_pt1 | contig 24848 bp, 45 predicted proteins | sample 8540591 | NCBI WGS metagenome assembly BNJV01 (sample SAMD00202457, study PRJDB9452) | human saliva metagenome | host: Homo sapiens | reverse complement strand
CTGAATCTTTACCATGTGTATACTCCAAACCCTTTAAATGGATACACTACAAACTACACCCTTGGATACAATATCAGATTTATGAAATGCACCATAGTAGCGTGAGTCGGAGGAATGTGGACGATTATCTCCCATACAGAAGTATTCATCATCTCCAAGCTTTCTCCGTTTTAAAATCACCAGTAAATGTAGCCTGGATATGTACTTGTATAGGACTCATCTAGAATGGTTCTTCTACTGGCTCACCATTAATATAGAGTTGATTATTACGATATTCGACTGTCTCACCAGGCAAACCAATCACACGTTTGATGAGATACTCTTTCTTTTCGGCTAGATAAACAATGACAATATCAAAACGCTTTTAACCCTGTTAGATCGATAACCAATTAAATCAGAAAATCCCAAAATAACCATCTTCTAATGTGTTATACATGGAACTACCCTTTACCTGAATTGGTCTTACCACAAAGTTAACAATGATTAATACCACCGCTAGAGAAATAAATACTTCTTTAAAGAAAGATAAAACTGCACTTTTCTTCCTTCTTCTTTGAGTTGGTTTTGTTCATTTCTAATTTTTGCCATATCGATAACAGTTGTCTCATCTGTTAGTCGTTCCATGACTCTCGTTTCATCAAGCATTTCTTGATCTTTATTCATATCTGTATTCATATCATGTACCTACTATTGAGTATTATATCAAAAAGAGAGAATAATTTCTCTCTTTGTAGACTACTTACGACGATCTTCCTTGATACGAGCGTTCTTAGCAGATAATCCCTTGAGGTAGCCGAGCTTAGCTCTACGAACCTTACCATAACGAACTACTTCAATCTTTTCGATGATTGGTGAATGAACTGGGAATGTTCTCTGTACACCCTACACCGTTGGAAATCTTACGAACTGTGAATGTTGCGCCAATACCACCATTAGAACGGTCAACTACAACACCTTCATAAGCCTGAATACGTGTCTTTTGACCTTCCTTAATACGTACGTTAACCTTAACTGTGTCACCTGACTTGAAATCAGGAACATCTGTACGTAGCTGACTCTTTGTAATCTTTTCTACTAAATTCAACTTCATTTTCTTTTCTCCTTTTTACGATTAATCAGCTGCTCATGAACCCTAAATCATATCAGCGGAACAGTGACGCACTACATGTGCCGTTAAATGATAACATAAGCCGTGATTCTTCGCAAGATTTTATTTCTTTACCGAAGTTGTATGGAAATGACACCAAACGTTATATGCCACAAAGACGATGATTGCGGCCACAACAAAGATAAATAACTCTACCAAAATGATACTTTCTACCTGGCTGCGCAATAGAACAGTTCCAGCATCCATGATGAAATGGAAAAGTAACGCAAGGAAGAAGTATTTCTTATGCTTATACTTCACCGCAAACCATACAAGTACAGATAAAGAAACTTGTGCCATCATGGCAGAAATACGTTCGATACCACTTAGTAAGAATACATAGGATGGGGTTGTAGATAACGTCTGCATTGCTAGATTCATCTTCGCAAGTGTCAAAGAATCTAATTGTGATAGCGTATCATTAATTGTACCCTTGTTCATCATGATAGCGATTGTGATGTAGTTTAACATCATGAACCCAACAATCATGATAGCCTCACATCCACCATGACCTACGCCATACATTAAGGCATTAGCATCTTTATCCATACGGCTCTTTAATACCGTACGATACGCAATCCATCTACCACATTCCTCAAATGCAGCAGCCATAAGACCACCATATACCGCATATAAAACAATGTTATTACGAATCGTTTCTCCAATTGCACTCTTGAAGATTGTTTGGTTAACGGCAGTTTCTAAAGTAAATACAAACACAAACATGACAGCGATACCCACAATGATTGGGACATACTCACCCTTCTTCTTGTGGAAGTACATTGCTAATAGAACTGGTAAACCAAATGCAATTACACATGAAACAATCATGCATGCAATGGTTAAATTTGGTACTGTTAAATTCATTGATTATCCTCCGTTATCCATCCAAAGTGGACACATGCTTTATAGATTCCATCATTGACATTTGAATCTGTCACATAGTCTGCGCGTTCCTTTAATGCAGGATAGGCATTTCCCATAGCGATGGAAAAGTCCATCTTTTATCAAACATAACTATATCATTTTTTCCATCACCAAACACAACGACATCTCTTGGATCTGCTTGTAGATACTCCATCATACTCAAAAATTCCATCTTTTTTTCTTATCATGCTGGAATACACAATATGTTTTAGCCATACGTAAATGCGCAATAGAATCTACCCATATATTTTCCTGTTCATACGCTTCATCAAATGCTAAGTATACCTTTAAGATATTTGGAATCTTTGTATAATCCAAATCAGGTTCATAGATATAAGTAGTTAGTTCTTTTCGTAAGCCTGCTTGTTCAAGGAAACGATAGTCACGCATGTATACTTTATCACTATCGTCTAACATCAACAGCCAACCGATATTTTCTTCATCCGCACGTCGTAATAACTCCTGAACTTTCTCAAACGGAAGTGGCTCATTTTTGATAATTTGATGTTGATATTCAAGGCATCCACCACCTGCACATACAATATTATGAATTCCTATCTGATTGGTAAACGAAACTGTCTTATAGTGTGCTCTACCAGTTGCGATTGACACAAAATGACCGTTCTTTTCTAATTGATGTAGTGTAATCTTCGCACTTGGTACAATGCGATGTGTTGCGTCATCCGTTAATGTGCCATCGATATCAAAGAAGAAGTATTTCTTTTGATTACTCATACTTTATCCACTCACTTTGAATTTGGTTGCCATCCTTAGAAATGACATTCACACCGCTAATGATATCCACCTTTGTACATAACCAGAAGTCATCTTCTGGAAATTGCGGTTTATTTGGATCAAAGAACTTGGCACCTTCTTGTTGTTTCAGAAGATCCACTCTTTCGTGTAAGTCATTAAGCGTACGATTTTTCTAATAGAGCCTTTAGATAGTCTGCACATAAGGCATCCTCTTCTGTCTCGATCTTTCCTTCCCATCCCATTGGTACAATTGATACAACCTCTGGATTTTTGTTCAAGGATATATTTTGCAGTCGCCTTCGCATTAACAAGAGCTCCTGTAACAATCTGGCTAGCATTTACTGCAGAAGCGAGTCCTAAAACACCAGCACTGGTTGTATGTATTAAGGTCTTTCCACTCAGGTCTACTCCTACAAACTCACTTGGAGAATTACCATAGTCAAACCCTTCAACTTTAATACCTTTTCTTTCCCCGACAAGGATATAAGATGGATTCTTTTCTTTCAGCGCTAATGCGTCTTCCACTGTCTTAACAGGTATGACTTTCTTTGCGCCACTTGCGTACATGTATGCTTCTAAACTAAATGCACGAAAGACATCAATAATGACAGTTAAGCCTGTTGCTTTCTGTGCTCCTGTCACAAGTGGTAAGATTTGAATTTTCATATATTTAATTTCCTCCAATCCTTTTTAGCTGGTGCTTGCGAAATATAGTTATCAAGGATATTATATTGAATAAAGGAGATGGCCAAATGAACGAACAAAAGCTCATTTACCCATTTGATTACCTACATCATCGCGTAGCGACAGTTGCCTTATATGGCACCAACAACCCATTGGTCGTTGTCGGCAACCTAGTTCTACGTACTTATTATACAGATGATACGAAGAAAAATGTTGATATTGATCACACTTCTGAGTACGTAATGGATGCGGTATTTTACGAAACAAACAAAGTCATTCGAGAGTCTTTAGACGATCCATATAACGGTAAGCGTGAACTTGTTGAAGTGCCAATGCCACAGCTTGGCCCAGGATATTGTGTCATTTACAATGAAGCTGAAATTCCATCTCAACGACATGACGATTTTATTACAATTCTTGGTCATCTGGAAGATGATCCTCATGGTGTTGCGATTATCATGAAGCGTTTAGAAGATGGTTCTTTAACTTGGCTTGGTGAAAAAGAAGCCAGAAAGTTAGCCGCAAAAATGCGATAAGGTCCTAATATTAGGACCTTATTTTTCTATTCAAATTCTTCTTTTAATGCAGGGTTCTTTTCAAATGCGTGTGCTACATAAGAACATTCAGGTACAATCTTTACCTTCTTTTCTCTTGCATGCTCTAATACGCAATCTAAAAGCTTACCAGCAATACCCTGTCCCTTCATAGATGGATCTACAACTGTATGGTTTAATACCCACTTCCCATCCTTTTCATAATACTCGCAAAGACCTACTTCTTTGCCTTCATCGTTATAGGCTTTTTGCACCATTTTCTTCAAAACGAATTTCCATAAAGTTCTCCTATTCTTGTTCTATTATACTCAATTTACAAGAAATACTGGAATAGATGTTGTGACATGCTTCTGTGGTGTTAGACGAAAGTATGCTTTTTGTTTTCGCTTTGTTGCAAAGTTTAAGTGCATACGCAGTCACTGCCAAGGCAAAACGACAGTACCAAATCTGTACATCTACTTCATTTAAACCTATCTGTTCTGCAAGCATCGCTGCTTCCTTGTTGTAGTAATATCCATTTAACAAGGCAACCCACTGTTCTGGGCTTAGATTATTTTTCTCACTGTGATATTGTTCATAAGCAAACTCTTGTAATGCAGTGTGTAATGTTTTCTGTTTCATAAAGAAATCCTCCTGGCATTATCGTAACTGTCAGGAGGATTATTGTTGTGCACATAAATACACTTTAATGAAACATTGTCAGATAGTTTAAAACAAAGATATAGTGACAAAGACTACCCAGCAACACAAAAACAATGGAAAATCTCATGATTGCCAAAAGACTTACTAGCTAAAAGCTTTGGTTTCAAGGCGTAGATTACTGCACCTATCGTATAGGAAATCCCACCTGCTAATAACCACATAAATCCATGTACTGATACTGCGTTTAATATCTGTGGTAAAAACATAATACAAAGCCAACCCATAAGCGAATACATCACCGAGGATACCCACTTTGGACAAGTTACCCAGAATAACTTAAATACAATACCTGCAATTGCGATGATCCAAATCATCGTTAATAAGATTGGCCCTACCGTATCCTTTAATGCTGTTAAACAGATTGGTGTATAACTTCCAGCAATTAAAATAAAGATGGAAGAATGATCAATCTTCTTTAGATTTAAATCTACCTGATTCGACACATGGAAACTATGATAACTAGCAGAAGCGCCATACAATAAGATCATACTTAACATAAATATCATAAAGCTAATCATCGTAAGAAATGATGCCTGATACGCCGACGCTTTAATAAGTAGAATTGGCATACCAATGATTGCAGCGACCATTCCTATAAAAGTGTGTTACTGCACTCCAGAAATCCTTTAATGCGAAACACAAATATTTCTTTTTCCTGGCTGATTGTCATATCTTTATATGTCATACATCAGCACCTCCATTCTCAAAAACTGATAATCGGTTTTTCATTAACCTATATACATCTTATCGGTTATTTAAAAACCCGTCAAGAGTTATAGTATATCATTGACGAGTTCTTCACTTATGTATACACTTAAATTATGAAAACAAACACAAAAATTGAAAGTACGCTTCACGAATTTCGTTTTACCAGCATATAACGAGATTCCTGATGTTGGTCTCTATCTTGAACAGGTCGCAAAGTTTATCAATAGCTATTTCACTGAGTTTCCTGAGATGCAGGTTACTCCTTCGATGATTTCAAACTATGCAAAACAAAAGCTTTTTGACCGCGTAAATAAGAAAACCTATACACGTGATCAAATCTCGATCTTATTATTTATTGTTTGTGCAAAGACTGTATTATCGATTGAAAATATTCGTTTAGCACTGCATGAATTCCAACAAGGAAATGATACAACTCAAGAACTACATCAATATTGCAGTGAATCCCTTATGAATACGCTATCCTCCTTTTTCTATCATCATGAACAAAGTGAAACACCTTCCCTTCATGATGACAAGCATCCAATGTTAAATAACATCATTACTGCTGTTGCACATAAGATGTATCTTGAAAGATACTTTGCATCACTGAAGAAATAAAATATCTGTATGCATATATCACCATGCATACAGATATTTTTTATTCATCTAATTTTTACCACAATTTGTACAGAAGATTGCGTCTTCTTCTAAGACTTCAGAACCACACTCTTTACAAACTTTATGAGTAGGTTCTTTTACTTCTGCAGTATCATTCTCAATTGCAGTTGAGATTACTTGTGTATATCCTTCTGTTTCTACAGGATCTACTTTCAGTGTTTCTTCCAAAATAGCTTCTGTTTTCAACTGGTTCTTCTTTTGTGGTCTCTGCCAACTTTTCTTCTGAACTTTCTTCAACTTGAGCTTCTTCAACTGGTTCAGGCTTTTCTTCTATTTCAGTTGGGGTTGATTCTTCTTCAACCTTTTCTTCTACTTCAGAAGGAACTGTTTCCTCCGTCTTTACTTCCTCGACTGTAGACGATTCCATTTCTCTCGACTTCTTCACTGTAGTCCTTTCGCAAAGAGTGCCCTTACGACGTACGAAGTAGATGATATTTAAACAGATATAGATAATACCTGTAATAAGCCATACAACCACAAATACTAATAGTGGAATATAGGATACAAAACTTGCTGGAACTTTAATACCAAAGTTAACTAAGTATCCCATTACAACAGTAGATACCGTGCTTGGTGGTAAGTACATAAGTGCTGCGACCATGACACCACCACAGATGATATACATCACAATTAAATAAAGATTCCATAATACTGTGGAAAAACGTTCCCACTTAATGAGTCCTCTTTCAATTTCAAATACCCAATAAACAAGGATAATTAATGCCAATAAAATAGAAAGGATTGGCCAGAAAGCAGAGCCTAAGTGATTGGCAGCGTATCCATAGATATTTAGAACAGGTGCTAATAAATGCGGTAACATATCTGATCCAAATAATTCCATTAAGATACTAACGAATACATAAATATAAAACAGAATCTGTATTGGTAAACTAATAAACTTTTAGAAAAATTTCAACCACTTTAGTGGTGTTTTTTTACGTGAAGTATATTTCATATCAAAATTTCCCCTTTCATCTATTATACGTCAATCCGCAAAAAGAGAGTAGTATTTACTCTCTTCCTACGTAATCTGTCGTTGTATTTTTAAAACAAAGATTATCTATTATGCTTACTTTCAACATCACAATACTTGCAGAGAGTATTTACCACTTGTTTCATCTGCTAGATAGAATACATGTGGTATCTCACGTTCAACGGATGTAATGCATCTTGGGTTTTTGGCACTGATTACATTGACAAGCTCTTTTGGTAGTTGGAGATGGTCCTTGCTAGAAAGAACGCCATCGACAACTTTATTAACTCGTGATATTTGGATCAATAAAGCCAAGAATATTCTAAGTCCAAATCAATCATGGAATCGATTTTGATAATATCCTTCTTACCATATTTTTCTAGATACTACATTTTGAATAATCGCAACGGAACAATCCAACTTCTCTAATTGTAATAAGCTGTAGATTTCCATTGATTTACCAGCCTTGATATGATCTAGTACAATACCTGTTTTTACACCATCGATATTCATTATTTGACCTCCTTAACGATGTTGAGAAGATTTAAGATTAGAGCCATGCGAATATATTTACCACAAAGTGCTTGTCTAAAATAGGCAGCACGTGGGTCATCATCGACTTCGACTGAAATTTCATTGACTCTTGGTAGTGGGATGTAAGATAGCCATATCTTTCTTTGCACTTTGCAAGTTTGTCCATATTCAAGATATAGGTATCCTTTAAGCGAATATAGTCTTCTTCGTTAAAGAATCGTTCACGCTGTACTCTTGTCATATATAAGATATCTAACTCAGGCATAACAGCTTCCATCGTTTCTACCTGCTTATATTCAGCCCCTGCCTTTTCAAGCATGTCAATAATATACTGCGGCACTCGTAATTCTGGTGGAGCGATTAGCACAAACTTCACATTCTCATATCGTAACATCGCTTCAATTAAGGAATGAACTGTTCTACCAAACTTCAAGTCTCCACATAAGCCTACTGTAAGGTTATTGAGCCTTCCCTTTTCTCTTGTGATGGTAAGAAGGTCTGTTAGTGTTTGTGTAGGGTGATGATGTCCACCATCACCACCATTGATGATAGGTACTGTTGTTCGTCTTGCGGCTACTACTGGAGCACCCTCCTTTGGATGTCTCATAGCGATGATATCCGCATAACAACCTACAGTTCGAATCGTATCACTCACGCTTTCCCCCTTTGAAGCAGAACTTGAGGAAGCTTCAGAGAGCCCAATACAGAACCTCCAAGCTCTAACATCGCTGCTTCAAAAGCTCAAGTCTTGTACGTGTACTTGGTTCAAAGAATAGTGTTGCTAATTTCTTTCCCTTACAAATATCAATGTATTTGTTAGGGTTGATCATAATATCTCCTGCAACCCTTCAATCATTTTATCGATTTCTTCTACTGAAAAAAATCTGTGATGCTAATTAAATTTCTAATTTCCATTACGATTTCCTTTCATCAATGATTCATCACTACTGTTGTTTCCTAAATCTTCAAAACAAACGCTTTAATTCTAATTCTGATTTATCTTTGAACAATTCTCCTTTCCCCTTACTCTTTATGTGCGATTCCTATAATTTCATCAAGTGAAGTAATTCCTAGTTTTTCCATTACCTGTGGTAGTTCTTCAATGATTTCTTTACATGCCATAGGATTGATTAAATTTGTGGCACCAATCTGTACGGCAGTAGCCCCTGCCATCATCATCTCAATGACATCTTCTGCACTTGAGATACCACCAATACCAATGATTGGAAGATTTGTTGCCTCATATACTTCATATACCATTCTTAGTGCAACTGGAAAGATTGCAGGACCTGAGAAGCCACCTTTTTTTGTGGCAATGACTGGCTTTTCTGCGATTGATATCAATGCGCATTCCCATCAAGGGTGTTGATCAGTGAAATACCATCTGCACCACCTTCTTCAGCTGCGCGTGCAATTTCTTTGATATCCGTTACGTTTGGACTGAGTTTCATATAGACAGGTTTTGTCGTTACTTCTTTGATTTTCTTTGTTAGTTCTCTAACGTTATCTGCATTTGTCCCAAACGCCAGTCCACCATGGTCTACGTTAGGACAACTGATATTGACCTCGATGATACCGACGTTATCAACCTTATCCATCTCTCTAGCTAACGTGACATATTCCTCTACAGAAAAAAACCACTGATATTTTGCGATAACTGGTTTTCGATATATCTTCTCTAAATCTTTAAGTTCTTTCTGAATTACATTATCCATTCCTGGATTTTCCAGACCTACCGAGTTAATCAATCCAGAATAATATTCTGCGATTCTAGGTTGTGGGTTTCCCTTACGTCTTTGAACTGTAGTTCCTTTGATCGAAATAGAACCTAAGATATTGATGTCATAAAAGTCTACATATTCTTTTCCAAAGCCAAATGTTCCACTGGCTGGTATCACTGGATTATCTAGTGATAATCCGCTTAAATTCACTTTTGTATTTACTTCCATAACAACTCCTTATGTACAAGAACTGGTCCTTCTTTACAGATACGCTTATTTCCTACAAGCGTTTCGCATGAACAACCCATACAGCCTCCAAAAGCCACATGCCATACGTGCTTCAAAGCTATATTGGCCATCCTGTGCTTTACGATAAATCGCTTCTAGCATGCGTTCAGGGCCACAGGCACAAACATACTCTGCTAGATCAAATCCCATTTGTAACAAAGCCCGTTTTCTCCATAAGAGCCATCTTCTGTATACACTGTGACTTGTAAGCCAAGTTTTCTAAATTCTTCATCATAGAAAACTTGATTCTTCTCACGGAAGCCAAGGATGACTCTTGGCTTCTTTCCTTCTTCAACTAGCTTTTTCGCTAGGCCATACATCGGTGGAACACCTACTCCTCCACCAATCAATATCGCTGTATCAGGAATCCAAGTTAGGTTATAACCATTGCCCAATGGCCAAAGAATATCTAGTTCAATGCCTTGTTCCATTTCACTGAGTGCCTTTGTACCTTTGCCTACTACCTTGTAAATAATAGTTAGACTTTCATCATTCCAATCTGCGATGGAGATTGGTCTTCGTAAATAGAAGCCCTCAATTTTGATATTGATAAACTGACCCGGAACTAAAGCTTTTAACTTCTCAGATTCTAGACCAGCTGGTTGTAATACCATCTTGTAAGTATCCAGTGCTATTTTTGTATTCTCAATGATTCTCACTCTTTCCCCCTCCACAATGTTTTATCTTTCTTTCTCGTCACGATAGACAAGTTTTCCATCCACAAAAGTTGCGATAACTTTGCCCGTAAGAGTTATTCCTTCAAATGGTGTTGATCTTCCCTTTGTTTGAAATTCTTCTGGATTAACTTTCCACGTAGTTTCCGTATCGACGATACAGATATCTGCGACTTCTCCATTTTCGATATAACCACCATCTAGTCCAAAACGTTTTCTAGGATTAACACTCATTAATTCAACAAGTCGTTCAAAAGAAATCACATTCTTCTTTACAAGTTCTGTATAGGACACACCAAAGGATGTTTCTAGTCCAACTACACCAAAGGATGATTTATCAAATCCTCTTGATTTTTCTTCTAAGCTATGTGGTGCGTGGTCTGTCGCAATCATGTCGATTGTGCCGTCGACGATAGCTTCTAGTATTGCCTTTTGATCCTCTGGGGACTTGATTGGAGGATTCATTCTGAAGTTTCCTTCATGCTTGATTGTATCGGTATTAAAGGCTATGTAATGTGGTCCCGTTTCACAGGTCACATCAATTCCTCTGGCCTTCCCTTTTCTTACCGCATCTAATGTTTCCTTTGCGGAGACATGACAAATATGATATTTACAACCCGTTTTAGCAGATAGCTCAATATCTCTTGCAGCTTGTACACTTTCACTTGCGGAAGTTGTACCTGTATATGGAATTGTATTGAGACTTTCATCTTCACAATGGGCAGAGATGATCTTTCCTAAACTTGCGACTTTTTCCATCGCATCTTCCATCGTAAAAGTCGGCTTGTACACCAACACCATCATCAGAAAAACCTGCTACATAGTCAGCCATCTCATCCATTTTGGATAACATACCACGGCCCTTTTTGATTTTCTGTAATCGCACCAAATGGCACTACTTTAATCACTGCATCTTTTTCAATGATATCGAGTTGTTGTTTGAGGCTTGCATAATCACAAGGAGGCGGATTTAAGTTAGGCATCGTAAATACTGTAGTAAATCCTCCATGGCTGCTGCCTTTGAACCAGTGCCAATCGTTTCTTTTATAAGAAAAAACCAGGGCTCACGGAAATGTACATGTACATCAACGAAACCCGGTAAAATATATTTATGATTGAAGTCAAAAACGATATCGTCACTTTGAACACTGTCTGAAACGTCAAATGGGACAAGAAGTCTATCACCAGAGATAGCGATATCCATCTTCTCAAAACCCTTTCGTGTAAAGACTGTTGCGTTTTTAAGATTGTTTTCATATGAAACCCTTCTAGAGCCAACTACTTAAATCTTCGATATTATAATTGAACTTTTTACTTTTTCAATAGAATTTTTAATTTAGTTTTGTATAAGTTTCATCTACCATTTTTGGAAATATGAATATATACAAAAAAGAGAGTGTTATTCACTCTCTTGATCACATAGTTTTTTTCCAGACTTTTTCTTCATATTCTGTAAATTGATGTTTTTCAAAAAGGTCTGGTCTGACTTTCTTTGTCAGTAGTAAGGATTGTTGTGTACGCCACTCTTGTATCTTAGCATGATGACCACTCAGTAGGATTTCTGGTACCTTATCCCCCTGATAATCTGCAGGTTGGGTGTATTGTGGGTATTCAAGTAAGCCATTTTCATGAGATTCATCATCGGTAGAACCTTCACGAATCACACCATTTAGTAAACGAATTACACTATCCATAATGACCATAGAAGCCATTTCCCCGCCCGTTAAGACATAATCTCCAATACTGACAAGTTCATCTACATGTTTGTTAATACGTGCATCAAAACCTTCGTAATGGCCACATAATAGAATCAAGTGATCTTTTTGAGATAACTGTCTTGCCTTGGATTGGTTATAGACATTCCCTGCTGGTGACATCATCATACTATAGCTATTTTCACTCTTTACAGAATTGAGTGCGTCCAGTACTGGTTGACACTTCATTACTTGTCCAAGTCCTCCACCAAATGGCTTATCATCCACATGGCGATAGTTGTCATGGGCAAAATCACGTATCTGAACAAAGTCTACTGTAACTAGTCCTCTTTCAATCGCACGGCCAATGATTGAAGTACTGACAAAGTCACGATACATCTCTGGAAATAGTGTTAATACGGTAATCCTCATAGTAGCCTCCCATACGATGAATCATCATCACTTTCTTATCTAAATCTACATTCTTTACAATCATTGGAATATAAGGAATTAGCACTTCTTTTGCGTCTTCTAATTGAAGACGTAAATTATTTTGAGCACCTAGTGTTTCTTCAACACTGATGATTTTACCTACTGTAATACCTTCTTCATCCACAACTGTTAAACCAACAAGGTCTTTGCGATAGTATTCACCCTTTTTTGAGTTGTTTACGATCTGCTTCATCGATGTAGATTTCACATCCCTTATACTGTTCTACAAAGTTGATATTCTGCAAGTCAACAAAGGATACAAGTGGAAAGCCTTTATGCTTACGATAGGAAGCTACCGTAAGTGGTAGATACTTCTCATCGACACGAATATATACTTGTTTACCCTTGGTATATCTTTCTTCATCAAAGTCGGAGTAACTTTCAATCTTTACTTCTCCTTTGATACCATGCGTATTGATAATTTTGCCAATACAAATATATGCCATCTTCCTTCTCCTTTGTTTTCAAAAAAAGGATGCCATAGCATCCTTAAATCTGTTCGAACTTGATTGTTACTTTCTTGTTATTACTATGAGAAGCAACGGACATTACTTGACGTAATGCACTTGCCATACTGCCCTTTCTGCCAATCAGACGAGCAATATCATCATTTTTCGCATAAACATGTAACAAAACTTCTTTATCATCTAAGCTAGGCATCAGACGTACATCCAAGGATTCCTTGTCTTCAACCATTGGCTTAACTAGATTTAGAAGTACCTTATCCAGCTCTGCCATGATGCTTACGCTTTCTTCTTAGCGGCTACCTTCTCATCATGGAACTTCTTCATGATACCTTGACGAGAAAGAATGTTTCTAACTGTATCAGAAGGCTGAGCACCGTTTCTTAACCAATTAAGAGCCTTTTCTTCATTTACTACTACTGTTTCAGGTTCTGTTGTTGGATTGATATGTCCGATTGTTTCGATTTTCACGTCCATCTCTAGCAAAAACGTGAGTCTGCCGCAACGATACGATATCTTGGAGCCTTCTTGGCACCCATTCTCTTTAAACGTAATTTAACTGCCATGGTATAAATACCTCCTATTTCTTACATGTTTATTATACTGATTCGATATTCACTGTCAAGTAAAAAACCTTTACATCATTAAAATTTAAATGGATTCTTTCCACCAAAGCCATTTGGGAAGTTTTGACCTGCACGCTTTTGAGCATTGCCCATCATCTTCTCTGAGACTTTCTTGGTTTAAGGAACCGTTTTCTTTTGCATGTTACCCATGGAGTCCATCAGCTTCTTCATCTTACCGAATTGGTTGATCAACTTATTGACTTCATCCACACTACGACCAGAACCACGTGCAACACGCTTCTTCATTGTGCCACGCATCTTTTCTGGATGCGTACGCTCTTCAAGTGTCATAGACTGGATAATTGCCTTCATATGACGCATCGAGTCACTTGCCTTGGCTTCATCTAACATACCAGCGTATTGGTTCATACCCTGGAATCATCTTCATAATGCCACCAAGAGGACCTAACTTTTGAATCTGTTCAAACTGCTTTAACATGTCATCCATTGTGAATTGACCTGCAAGCATACGTTCAGCCATCTTATTGGCTTCTTCAAGGTCTAACTTCTCCTGCGCTTTCTCTACAAGTGTTACAACGTCACCCATTCCAAGAATACGGTCAGCCATACGATCAGGATGGAAGATATCCATATCCTCAATCTTTTCACCTTCACCGACAAACTTGATAGGAACGCCTGTGATCTTCTTAACCGAAAGAACACCACCACCTCTAGAGTCACCATCAAACTTCGTTACAACTAAACCAGTTAGTGGTAACGCATCCTTAAAGGCTTGCGCTACATTAACGATATCTTGACCAGTCATCGCATCGACTGTAAGGAGAATATCATTAGGATGAACAAGTTCATTGATGTCCTTTTAACTCATTCATTAACGCTTCATCGATATGTAAACGACCAGCAGTATCGATAAATACTGTATCAAAACCATTCTTTTCAGCGTATTCCATACCCTGACGAACTGTTTCAACAGCTGGAGTCTCTGTACCTAAGGTAAATACTTCAGTATCAATTTCCTTACCCAATGTCTGTAACTGATCAATCGCAGCAGGGACGAATCACGTCAGCCGCAATTAACAATACCTTCTTATTGAACTTCTCTTTACAGATACGTGCAATCTTCGCAACGCTAGTTGTCTTACCATGTACCTTGTAAACCGACAAGCATGATTTTTCGTAATGCCATCTTCTACAAAGTTAAGACCAGCTTCTTCTGTACCAAGTAATTCAATAATTTGATCATGAACAATCTTAACGAGCTGTTGTCCAGGTTCTACACTCTGTAGTACTTCTTCACCTCTGGACTTTGTACGAATCTCATCTAAGAATTCTTTGACAATACGATAGTTTACATCTGCTTCAAGTAATGCTAAACGCACTTCTTTCAGCATGTCTTCCATGTTATTATCCGTTAACGTACCCTTACCGGCCACATTACGTAACGCTTTATTCAGTCTGTCACTTAAGGAATCAAATGCCATGTTTTATACCTCACTTTATCAAACGTCCTTATTTTTATCATAGTTATCTCTGCTTTAGATATAGTGAAGTGTCTCAATTCTCTACTTAACGGATAAACTCAACCTTTTCGGCAATTAACTCCATCGCTTTGGTCTGTAGATTCACTTCTACTCTTCCCTTAATCGCAATCACTGTTCCAATCTTACACGCAGCCTTACAAGACTCCGCAATCCCACGCCACAGGCGCACAGTAAAAACATCAGACATCACTCCATTGTCCGTAAATGCACGTTGACACTCAATCTCTATCGTTGATTGATTCTCTGAAAGATTTGTCCCTTGTATCAACGGTAATGAATGTACCTTTCCTAATAGCACAAATGTATTTAACATAATCCACCCCCATTCACTATGTACACTGTTCTATTGTCTATTCTACGAAAAATCGTTGAATGATTCAACGATTCAAAAAGTTGATATTTACATCTTATCATGCATACAAAAATACAATGCATATATTTCCATTATTCTAATGCTTGCTTAAAGTCTTCCAGTAAATCTGTAACATCCTCAATACCACAAGACAAGCGTAACAGTTCATCGGTTACTCCCTGTTCTAAGCGCTCTTCTACACTTAAACAAGCATGAGACATCGTTGCAGGATGGGATAGAATTGATTCCACACCACCCAAACTCACTGCTAGAATTGGAATCTTAACCTTCCTTGTAAATGACATCAAATCCTCTTTGCTCGCAAGAGAAAACGATAATACTGCACCACCACACTTAGCTTGTGACATATGAATATCATGACCAGGATGTGAATCTAAACCTGGATAATACACATGTTTGATCTTTGGATGGTTGTACAAGAATTCTGCGATTGCTTGTGCATTTTCGGATGACTGTTTCATACGTAAACCCATTGTCTTCATACCACGCATAATTAACCAAAGCATCTTGCACACCTAAGATACCACCAAAGTTCTTTCCGAAATAGAACTAACTGTTTATAGTAATCTTCATTATTTGTCGCAACAACCCCAGCCACCACATCACTATGACCATTGATAAACTTCGTAGCACTCTCTACAACGATATCAACGCCTAACGCAAGTGTATCTTGGAATAGCGTTGTCATAAAGGTGTTATCGGCTACCGCAATCAATCCATACTTTTTCGCAATAGAAACGATTGCGCCAACATCACATACCTTTAATAAAGGATTGGATGGCGTCTCAATATAAATCATGCGTGTTTTATCCGTAATCGCACTTTCTATCTCTGCAAGATTTGCCATATCTACAAAACTCGCCGAGATTTGATAACGAGGTAGAATCTTCGTCGCAAACTGACAAGTACCACCATACACTTCCTTTGGAAGGATGACATGTTCACCAGCATTTAACAACATCAAAACATTCGATATCGCACTCATACCAGAACTAAAACTCAATGCATATTTGGCATTCTCAATACAACGAAGACCATCTTCTAAAGCATCAATCGTTGGATTGGAGAAACGGGTGTATAAATACTTCTGCTCATCACAATACAACTCTGTATTATGAAATGTGGACGTTTGATAGATTGGTATGCTGGCAGCACCAGTATATTGGTCTAATACGGTGTAACCATGCAATAACTTTGTATTCTGTTTCATTGTCTTCCCCACTAAAAATTATGAATGATTTTGGTTTGTTAATGATTGTCGTTGAAACATCTACTTATAGCCTACACCCATCTATGATAGCTTTCAAGAAAGCAAAAGAAAAAGCCACCTTAGTGGCTTATAGATTACTTTCGATAATCCCTAACAAGGACTTAATCTTATTTTGAATACGGATATTGCGTTGTGCCTTTTTGATATCTCCTACCCAATGACAGGAAGAATGACAACCTGAACTACAATCTCCACTACAGGAGCTTACTCCATTTTTCATCACATATCGAATATCAAATGCAATGATTACAACAATGACCAATAATACTATTAATGTTGAAAGGTTCATATTTACGCTCCTTAAGTTAACTATAACTAATACTATTAGTATACTTCTTTTTTTCTGATTTGAAAAGTCAAACGCAATAAGAAATTAAACGTGATGCACTAACATTGCCAAATGAATCAGGATCACCACCAGCAGTCTTAATTGCATTCTTAACTGCTTCCTTAATCGCATCCGAAGTGATTGTTGCACCAGTTACTCCATCTACATTAGGACTGTTCTTTTTCAACAATCTTCTTTGGCAACTCTGTAATAGCAGTACCAGCAATCTCAGGTGCCCTCTTTTTATCCTTTACTTCTACATTTGTAATCTTTCCAGAAGAAATGGTTGTGCTGACTGTAACCTTTCCGTTACGTCCATCAACTGTTTCCTCATAAGTACCATCTTTTACGGTAGTACTCTTCTTCGCTGAGCATCCAGCTAGTAGCATACCTACGCTTAAGCATGCCGCAAATAAACGTTTATTCATAGTTCTCTCCCTTTGTTTACTTGACAAAAATATCACAAAAAGGAGTTAAACCATTGTCCATTTTGGACAATGGAAGAAATATTTTTGTCAAAAACGATTTTTACAGGTTCTCATATCACAATACTCGTAGATTAGCCAATCTGCCTGTCCATATCTGTCTATAAAAACTTCATACCCCTGATTCACTCATCCTACTAAATCTAAAATGATTGTTTCTAATAACAAATATTTCTGTTCAAAGCATGTTAGATGATACAACAAAGGCGATAGATTTTCTTCCTATCGCCTTTGTTGGTTTCGTTCAGTTTGAAAAACTAGATTTTACTGCCTGGTTGCTTTTGAAAAACAACAAATACACCCTCAAAAAATAAATTTAATGGCTGCATCACTATATGCAAAGAATACTAAAGGAACATTTGAGAAAATATACCCCATAATAATATTGATAGTACACATAATACCTAATAAAATCATTGATTTTTCCATGCACAAAATAGAATGGAAAAATGCAGTGCTGTAGCCAATAACGCTCCCAACCATATCATTCTCCAATTCTCAGTATCGAAAAATGGACCACCTAAAATGCCATTAGTACAAACAGTAATATTACTGAATATTTAGAAATATTTTTTTCTGAAATTTGGTTGATGAACCAGTGGATAGTTTGTTAAAGTAAGCCTTTATTCATATTAATTGAAAAAGCAAATCATATAACCTATACTAAATACCTGCATGTTTATTATTTGTTTTTCCACCTATTAAGGTAGCAATTACGATTACTATAGCAATCGCAATTAACCATAAACCACAGGATTTTTATAATTAAATTCTAACTTTTCATTTTTCATATCCAAGCATTAAATTAAAACCTCTTTCTAAATCAAATCTGATATTACGCCTATGCTATATAGAAATCAAGTAAAAGGGTTATATTATAATATCGTAATAACCATATTACCTTAATACCCAATTATTCTTGTTATTTTCAATTCATTCATGAATCACGTTCTACAAAAAGAATCATAGTGTTTTCGCCTATGATTCACTTGTATATATTACACATTTTTAGTTCTATGATTACTTTCCTTGTGCCATGAGCTCTTTTACAGGATCTGGGGCAGCGATTTCATTAACTTGATTAATACCCATAACATAAAAGTTGGTATTGGTCAATTGTGGATATCTTTGTCTTTGTTTCTTTGTTTTCAAATGTTGATTTTATGACTACTTTAGCCTCATTTGGTATTAGTTTATATTCTCCATTCTCAGTCTTTTTCTAAAACAATCTGAATTTGTAAATCAGAGAAGTTATATTATCTTTCTCCTTCTCAAAAATCTTCATTGTCAAAAATAAGAGATCTAAATGCAGATACTAAGTCTATGTTATCCTTGGCATCACCTTTAAACTCAAGGAATACAAACTGATTATCTTCTACTCTAGTAAACTTGTCTGCATAGGCTTTACATAAGTTATAGAATTCATCACTATGACCTACTTCGGGATCTTTTTCTTCATAAATACCAACCAATTTATATTTCCAATCTGGCGTACGCATCCATGTCGTGCCACCATTTATATCCGTAGAACTTGAGTAACTAACACCCTTGCTTGGAGAATAGTAAGTGACAGATAAACGTCCATAATGAGGCTCCCCACCCATTAGCATAAATTTGTCAATGTCTTCTCTATCTCCATGACTATCTTCTAAGTTACCCTCACGACGAAAGAATCTTTCCAAAAAGACCTGTGGTTCAAAAATAATTTCACCACGACGACTAAACATTTTTATAGTTATACGTTCTAGAATTTTTAAGTTTATCTAGATATTTAGTATATGCATGTGTTTCATAGTTTTAAACTTTTTTGCATCATGTAGAATGGTTGCAAATGTCATTACCTCTTCAGATGCTTGCATTTTTGATGAAGATGAATCAGATATTGATTTATTACAAGCAGTCAGAGTTACAACTAAAAATAACCGAAAGGAATACTAAATAAAATTTTTTGTAATTTTTCATATCTATACTCCTCTATACTGTTCGATTGCATTCTCAATACCACTTGGAGCTTCTACAGAAATTCCAGAGTTAATATTTGAATAAGTTACTTTACTAATCATTTTATACTTTGCGTAATTTGATGTTTCACCTGTGCAGGTAATCACAATCGATAACGGTATATAGCCTTCTTTTGATACAGTTAAATCATATTTAATTCACCATTGGCATGATTCGAGGAGAAGTGAAATGCTTCATTTGCTGGACTAAATAATAGATCTGAATTCGCTTCTAAGAATTTTTAAATTGAATTTTGAAAATGAATCGTAATTGTATCTTTATCTTCAGCAATTGTAAATTGGTCTTTTACTGTTCTGAAGTATGCAACTGCATCACGAGTTAATTCCAACCGGTTTTTCATAATTCTTAATTCCATATTGATCCTTATACCAAATCTGTTGCGTTTCATCTTTGAAATACATGTCGAAAATCTTCATAATATACATCACTTACAATGCCACTTTCATTCGTAAATTTACCTAGAATACGATCTGGTCTTAAGTCAAATGTAGCAGTTAGAGTTCTTTCATACGCATAAGTAGGTGACTGATCTTCTCTAGGATTTGCACGGGTAGCATCCATTACATTTACAATTTGAATCTCTCCATTCTTAATTCTTTCAAAGCTTTGAAGAACCTTATCAATCATTTCTTCATCCGCTGCTTGCTTATTTGCATTCTTACTGTCAGTTGGATTACAGCCAACTAAAGTAGTAATCATCAACAAACCCAAAACACTCATAAGTATCTTTTTAAAGTTATGCATTACACATGACCTCCTAATCATATAATCCCCAAAGGTTATTCACCATTATAAATCTTAATCATAAATGCAACAATAAACACGTCTTATTCATATCTTCCATACATGAATTACGCCTCAATTATAGAAAAACAAAGCATAGTTTTTCCACCTATGCTTTGCATGTATATGATTAGTTATTTTAGTGTAACACCTTCAGGCTTTTTAATCTCTTCAACATTGTTAAGATTACGATAGTAGTATTCAAAATGGTCTTCACTTTTTCGCTGTCCATTTTTCCTCTTTTTATTTTCTAATGAAGTTGTAAGAATAATCTTTGCCTCACTAGGAATAAGTTTATTACCTTTCTTTAACCTTTTCCATCACAAGCTTAATTTGAATGTCTACAGCTGTGATAATGTCCCTTGGTTCTGCAAACATATTACTTTCAAATACACTTGAATGAAATGCTTCGATTAGATCAAGATTGTCTTTTACATCACCGTTATATTCCAAATATACAAATTGATTATCTTCGGGATCTAGTAAACTTATCTGAATATGTTTCATATAGTTTTAAAAATTCTTCATTACGGCCAAGTTTAGGGGCCTCTACTTCCTTAGCATAGGACCAATCTTCTGCTTTTCTCCATTCGAATTGTTTCTGCTTATTCACGTGCCCTGTATAGGTTACTCCTTTACTTGGTGAATAGATACTTCCACCATGATCCAATCTGTATGGGGTCCCAATTGTTATGAGTTCTTCCTCAAAAAGAGCAGGTGCTTGAAAAATCATCACGCATTCCTTCAATACTATTGTAAACTTCCAAAAAAGCCTGCGGTTCAAATTGAATCATCCCCTGGCGAACCTCCATCTCTTCACGAATTGTTCTTTTACCATCACCTGTATAGAGATATTTACGATAAACTTGACTAATATACTCAGTACTTTTTCGCATCTCTTAGTTCCGTTATAAAAAGCATCAACATCTTTTTTTCGCATTATTAGATGAACTATGGCAAGCAGAAAGATTTAAAAACAAGGATAAGTGTAAGGAACGTTAAAATTACTTTTCTAATATTTTTCATTTCATACCCTCCTTTACTGATAAATTGGATTATCTATTCCACTTGGAATATCTACATGTATACCAGAGTTGACTTTTTGAATATGTCACTTCACTAACATATTTTTGATTCTTATAGAAATCACTATCACGCACTCCTGTTATTGTTACCGAGACAGGCATGCCATCATCTTTAGACATCTTTTAAGTCGATTTCCAACTTACCACTCTTATCATTACTACTAAAACCAAGGGATCCTAGAGAAGACCATATCAATTGCACATCATTTGCATAAAGAAAAATCTATATCATCTGTTTCATAATGTACTGTAATCGTATCACTATCTTCACTCAATGTAAGTTGATCCTTTATTGTTTCAAAATAGAGAATTACATCTTGGTGGATTCCAATCGGTTGATTGTATTCCACTATAGAGTAATTACTTGTTGTCCACTGTGTGTCAGTCTCATTTTTCTCATATGAATACATTCTGTCACAATAGTAGTCTTTTACGTTACCATTAAATGAAAGCTTTTCCTGATACATAATCTGGTCTTAATTCAAACGTACCTGTAAACTCTGTTTCATATTTATAAACTGGATCTTCTCCTTCTTTTGGATCAATAACATCAGCATGCATTGAACCTACAATATGGATTTCCCCATTCTTCATTCGCTCAAAACTCTGAAGAACTTTGTCAATCTTTTCCTCATCTGATAGTTTACCCCAATTTGTTTTTGATGTATCACAACCCACCATTGTAGTAATCATCAACAAACCCAAAACAAACAAGCACACTCTTTTTAAATGATCTTGTCATACATTACCTCCCAAATCACATTAAACCCCCAAGGTTAATATCATTATAGATTGAATGATAATGTATCACAAGAAATCAGGAAGTTGTAGATAAAAATCAATATATATATTTATTCGTTTTATAAATAATAGAAAAAAAGGCATTTACGCCTTTTTAGTTCATACTAACTATTTCAAATTAGTATATTTTCTCTTACTTCCTTTTGATTTTTTTCAATTGGATATTTTTCTTCATTTCTCTTAATCTTTTCTCGAATAATCTCATCTAAGTCTAGCCCACATGCATCAGCCATTAGAACACAGTAATTAGCGACATCCGCAAGCTCTTCTTTAATCTTATCAATCTTATCAGAACATGTAACATCCTCTGCACTCCATTGAAATACCTCTAAAAAGTTCAGCTGCTTTCTAGTGAGATAGATATTGCAAGATCCTTAGGATTATGGAACTGTTTCAATCTCTATCATCTCTAAACTTAAGAATCTGATCTATTGTTTCCCTGATTCATGTAAACTACCTCTTTCTACCGATGCTTTGTTTCAAATATTCTGCCAGTTTACTATCTGTACAGTATATGTAACAACCCTTCATTCCACGAGTCATTAAGGTTCTATATGTATTTTTGATAATTTCATCAGCCTCTTTCAACGCTCTTTCCGGATCGTTTTTATAAAGTGCTTTAATACCCTTTAAAGATTGATCTGTCTTAGCACGTTTTGTAAAGTCCGTCACTATATGGTCCTCTTCATAACGCATGTCATCACCGATAATGACACCAACATAATCAAACTCTAAACCTTGTGAAGTATGAATACATCCAATTTTCATTTACTGATTTAGGGATCAATCGCAAATGTTTGAGTATTGTCTAAGTTCCAGCTCATTTCAAAATCATCGATAACAATATCATGGATGTCTGTTCGTGATTTTTCCTTCTCTAATCCATTCCCAACAATATCCCGCAAGAATACGTGCTTTATTGGCTTCTTTATTCTTCTCAAATATTATTTCTTTTACTCGATTTGGAGAATCTAGTATTTGGATATCATAATCAATATCTTGCATATCTAGATTTGCAGTCTTTCTAATTTCAAGAACATGATCCAGCCAAGCAAGATATCCATTCGAACCATTACAACGGAACTGAGAAACAAGTTCTAATTCCTTAACTTCAGAGCCAAGTTCTTTTTGCCCACTTCTTTATCTCATTTACAGTTCCAATATCCTTTAGTGTAACTCTCTGGCTTTCGTCGATAAAAAAACACTACACGTGCTTGCATGTATAATCTCTTTAATTTGATTTTCACCAGTTACTATATAATCCAGACTTTTCATTAAGTCTGTGTGCTTCGTCGCATAGTACTGTATCAATCATATTAGATTCAAGATTAACATAGGATCCTGAACCTTTAAAACATATTTAATACACTACTCTTTTTATACCCTGATAATTTCTTGGCATATACATTTCTAGGAGCACTATTCTTAGAAGTATATTGAACGAATTGCCCCTCTTGGGTTAGTTTTGCTAGAAGATTTATGGCCACTACTGTTTTACCTGTGCCTGGTCCACCTTCAACAATAATTGTCCGTTTCTTCTTATCTTTCTTACATTTCAAGGAATTCAGTAGAATATCTTCATATACAACCTTTTGTTCATCCAGCATTACAAATTCTTGATTTCCATCAATCATTTTCTTGATTGAATCTTGTAAAGCTTTTTCGAAGGTCTAATTTTACCATTTTCTATCTTATATAATATTGACTTTTCATCACCATAAACAACTGACTTCTTTATGAATTCTCTTAGTTTTGAGACTTCACCTTGTCCATACATTGGTGCCTCGGCAATATACTCTTGATATTGACTCTGCTCTAATTTGTCAGGATTTGATTTGCTATAGTTATGCAAATAGGCACAAGGATGTAAAGAGATTTTATAATTTTGAACATTTGAATTATAATCCTCAATCATGACCTTATACGACCATGCTTGATAAGAAGGATGTACCACTTTACGTAATGCACCACCAGTATATGTTTCAACCAATGCATCTTGTCCTTGTACTGCTTGTGCTTCAGACCATTGTTTCAGTTCTATAATAATTACATTTGGTTCTCTATCTTCATCATAACCAGAGATAATAAAATCTACTCGCTTAGATGTTTGAGGAATATTATATTCAATCGCAATTCCAGTATCTTTGGGAATCTGTGAATCAGCCAGAACGATATACATAGACTGTAGTGAATTTTGCCATGAACGAAACTCGCTTTCTGATGTATTTCTATGCATTTTGTTAAATATATTATCCTTGATTTGCGATGCAATAGAAGCGTTCTCAATTGCTTCCATAAAATCACTTTTTATCCCTGAGTATATAATCATAAATAGAACCTCTTTTTGAATTCTTTATTATTTTTTGATTCTTACAGTATATAAATATATCTTACGCGTGCATACTATATTTATTCAAGTCTAATCCAATAAAACCACATTACATAACCTGTTAAAAAAGGACACCATTCGGCATCCTTTCTAGTTAATCATTTAAAGGTGTGTTCAGATATTTTAGCAAAATTCTCATATCCATTCTATATACAAACTTATTTTGCAAGCAAAATACGATCATCTGC